>ERZ777003.208-NODE-208-length-123168-cov-17.866464_pt1 | contig 123168 bp, 85 predicted proteins | sample MGYA00374956_ERZ777003 | MGnify/ENA primary metagenome ERZ777003 (study PRJEB29302, sample SAMN06268252) | bioreactor metagenome | isolation source: Joint BioEnergy Institute, California, USA | place: USA:Joint BioEnergy Institute, California, USA | collected...
TCACCTTATGGCTCGGCGACTAAGCAACTCCTAGCTTTTTGGACACGCTCTTAGGATGGCGGGGCTACATGGTGGTGTCCTCCTGCCTGCGTCCACTATCCTTAGCGGTCGGCGCAGGCGGGACGCTTGGGTCCGCACGTAGCAGCAGAGCGGGAGTGCCTGTCGCCGAGCGTTGGGGACGGCTATGAGCACAACGTCGGTGAACTCGTTGCACGCCGCTTACCGGGAGCAGCGGATTCAGGCATACGTATTTGCCTGGGTCGCGGGCTATGTCGATGCGCATGCGCTGCTGCGATTTCAGGTGTACGCTTCATTCATGAGCGGCAACACCACGCGGGCTGGCGTGGAAGCGGTGGCAGGGCATTCAGCGGAAGCCGCCTTGAACCTGCTGGCCGTCTTGATGTTTGTGGCTGGCGCATTTCTGGGGGCGGTGCTGTTCTACGCCCGGCAGGCGACTTCAGGTTTTAGCTCGGTGGTGGTCGCTTTGTTGCTGCTAATCATCGACAGCGTCGCAGGCATGGTTGGCATCCCACCGTGGTTATCGGTGGCCTTACTGAGCACGGCGATGGGCTCGCTGAACTCGGGAATCACTCGCGTTGGCCGGCAGCCGATCAACATTGGCTACGTATCGGGAGGGCTGTACAAGCTGGCGGAACACTTGGCCCTCGCCTATCGCCGGGTGCCTGTGGAAAACCCCACAGGCCTACACGATACCCATTTCCACCGCGCGGCGTTGCTTGTCGCCATCTGGACGATGTTTCTATGCGGCGGCATCTCGGGTGCGCTGGTGGAGCGTTTCGTTCCAGCGGCCGGAATCTGGCTGGCCGCCGCTGCCCTGGCTTGCGTATTGACCGTCCGCGGAGCGCGAACCTTGGCACAGAACCGCAAAACGCCCAATGCGCCGTTCCAGTAGCCGGGCTCTCCGGGGTGTTCAGCGAATGCCACCCATTTGATCCGAACAGTGCGGCATCGCATTTGCATAACGGATGCCGCATGGGCGAATTTCGCACACCTGCTACTAGATTCAGTGGCCCTAGGCCATCGCTCTCGCCGCGGGGACTACACAACAGCCCGACGGTGCTTTCCTCCGCATAAGCAACTTGAAGAATGGCCAACACATGGGAGAAATCCCAATTCTTGCCGTCAGTCCCGCTCCGTTAGGTTGAAATCCAAACTGCCGCTACCGAAGCCACCCAAGGCACACGGGTCAGTCCCGCTCCGTTAGGTTGAAATCCCATTCGATTCCTGTTACTGGCTGCAGAAAGGAACCGTCATGCAAGCGATCGAACCCCATCATGACATCGCGATCGACCGCCATGTGAGGGCGTTCTTGCAGCAACTCAACTCCAGCGGCGGCAAGCCGCTCGAAGAGCTTTCTCCCACCGAAGCCAGAGCGGTGCTTACATCGCTCCAGACCTCGGTCGAAGTGGAGCTGCCGCCTGCCCGGGTTGAGCAGAAGACCATCGAGCACGGCGGCGAGCAGGTCGATCTGACGATCGTGCATCCAGCCGGCGAGAAGCACGTTCGCCCGGCGTTCATGTTTTTCCATGGTGGCGGCTGGGTGCTGGGCGATTTTCCGACGCACGAGCGCCTGGTACGCGACCTGGTGGCGATTTCCGGTGCGACGGCCGTGTTCGTGAACTATACGCCGTCGCCGGAGGCCCAATATCCAACGGCGATCCACCAGGCCTATGCCGCGACGGACTGGGTCGCGCAGTTTGGGCGTGAGATCGACGTGGATGGCAGCCGGCTGGCGGTTGTCGGCAACAGCGTGGGCGGCAACATGTCGGCCGTTGTGGCGCTGATGGCCAAGGACCGCGGCGGGCCAGAGATCCGGTTCCAAGGGCTGCTGTGGCCCGTGACCGATGCATACTTCGATACGCCTTCGTATCAGCAGTTCGCCACGGGGCACTTTTTGACACGCAGCGCCATGCAATGGTTCTGGGATAATTACACGACCGACCCCGGTGAACGCTCCGAGATTTACGCCTCGCCGCTGCGGGCCATGACCGAAGAGCTGCGAGGTCTGCCGCCGGCATTGATTCTCACGGCCAGCCACGACGTGCTTCGCGACGAAGGCGAGGAGTACGCCCGCAAGCTCGACGTGGCGGGCGTCGACGTGGTGGCGGTCCGCTACAACGGCATGATTCACGACTGGGGCCTGCTGAATCCCCTCAGTCAAGTGCCTGCCACGCGGGCGGCCATGCTGCAAATGGGCGAGGAAATCAAACGGAGGCTTCGCTAGCCAACGCATCTTCGAGGCCGTAAGATTGCTGACGGATCACCTTTCCAAACCCAATAGAAAGGGCACATGTCATGTCCACGACCCAGAACGCTCGCGTCAGCGAGGCGCTGGCCACTCCCACCGATTTGGCTCAAGAGGGCGTTGCGGCGATTTGCGACGAGCTGCGCCAGTTGCTGGCCGATGTGTTTGCCATCTATGTGAAGACCAAGAACTTCCACTGGCACATGAGTGGGCCGCACTTCCGTGACTATCACCTGCTGCTCGATGAGCAGGCGGCTCAGCTTCTGGCGATGACCGACGATATTGCCGAACGTGCCCGCAAGCTCGGCGGCACCAGCCTGAAGTCGATCAGCGATATTTCCCGGCACCAGCGCGTGGCCGACAATAACGAAGATTTTGTTCCGCCGCAGCAGATGCTCGAGGAGCTGATTGCCGATAATCGGCAACTCATCAAGTACCTGCGAGAAACGCACGAAGTGTGCGACCGCTACAACGATGTGGCAACCGCCAGCCTGATTGAGAACTGGATCGACGAATCGGAACGGCGCGTGTGGTTCCTGTTCGAGTCGACCCGCACGGCCTAGACCACTGCCCTTTTGCGGCGCCGCCCCGAGCGTGACGCCTGGGCATGGTTGACGCCGCACCACCATCGTGATTGCATCAGAAAGCGAGGTCCCTAGCCGGGGATCTCGCTTTTTTGTTGGTGTATGCCCAAGGCGATGGCAAACACAGCCCTGGAGTTGGCGCCGCGCGGGGCCACCTGCCGTATGCTCTACACGTCGCCGCCGGGAGGATGTTCGTCTCGATCTCCAACCCGGACCTTGGCGGCTTACAGGGGCCGGGCAATCCGATTAAGCTCTCGTGCATGCCGAAGCGGGCCGCAGATCCTTCGTCAGCGGAGCCGGACACCGAGAGTCAGGCGATTGGGTCACCGCTGCCTGCTAAGCCGAACCCCAGCCTGAATACGGTGCCTTGATGTTCGTCGACAGCCACCTTGCCGACTCGATCGGTACGCTCACTCTGAACCAGCCGGCCAAACGCAATGCGCTCAGCCATGCCCTGATCGAAGAGTTGATCGCCGGTCTGGGCGAGTTTCAGCAGGCCCAAGCCAGGGCGGTAATCATCCGGGCGGCGCCCGATGTGAAGGTGTGGTCCGCCGGGCACGACATTACCGAGATCCCACCAGGGGCGGACCCGCTCCAGTATTCGGCTCCGTTGGAGCGGTTGCTGCGCGCCATTGGAGCGTTCCCCGCCCCTGTGATTGCGATGGTACACGGCTCGGTGTGGGGCGGAGCGACCGACCTGGTGCTCAATTGCGATTTGGTGATTGGCGACGAAACCTGCTCGTTTGCCATCACGCCGGCGAACTTAGGCGTGGCCTACAACACGGCCGGCCTGTTGCACTTCATGCGTCGCCTGCCGCTCAACAAGGTGAAGGAGATGTTCTTCACCGCGGCTCCGCTTAGCGCGGAAGAGGCCGCGCGGTGGGGCATCCTCAATCACTTGGTCCCTGCGGAAAAGCTCGAAGCGTTCACCTACGACTTGGCTCGGCTGATCACGACCAAGGCTCCCTTGGTGATTGCCGCCGTGAAGGAGCAGTTACGCCTGCTTGCCCAGGCGGCCCCTCTGACGCCTGACGCCTTTGAGCGGGTGCAGGAACTCCGCCAGCGGATCTTTGAAAGTGAGGACTACGCCGAAGGCATCCTCGCATTTTTCGAGAAACGCCAGCCGCAGTTCAAAGGGCGGTAGCGGTAACAAGCCATTTCGCGGTCGCGAGCTGGCCGCATCTCTAGAGAGAAGCAAGTGTCGGGCGGCTGCTTGCGACCTCCATCCAACTGGCGCCTACGTGCCACGCCCCCACGTCGGAATTGGACTCAGACGCAAAACGCCCGGCGGTGAGATCCTCGCAGCCGGGCGTAAGTGATTGTGTCAGCTTGTCTTGCGAATGAAAGCTCCCCCGGTAGGATTCGAACCTACGACCCAGCGGTTAACAGCCGCTTGCTCTACCAGCTGAGCTACAGGGGATCAGCGGTAAGCCCCTAATGTATTCAGGGGCCGGCACCTCTGCAAGGCGGGTGCCGCCGAAATTGTTACGTGCCGTGAATCGCCGTGGTCGGCTGCCCCGACTCTCGCCGCAACTTGCCATGCCGCAAGCAATTAGGCGAAAGCGGCAAGTCTGATGACGGCTGGCCGAAGCGTGCTCGGCACGTGGTTAATGTTACGTGCTATCGGCCAGAAAGCAAGGTGGGTTTAAGCCCGATTGCCTTGCCTGGCCCAAGCCGCAAATCATGGCGACTGCCCAGGTTGCGAATTACCCACTGCCTGGGGGATCGCTATTCTGCGGTGGCGGCCATGCCGGCCGCCGTGGCGTCGATGCGGCACGTTGCTACCGGCTCGGCACTGTCCTATGATCGGCGACATGGCACCACAAGTTGAGCGCATCGCCGTTGTCGTTCTTGGCCTGGGCGACCGCCCAGAAATCGAGGCCAAGGCGGCCTCGCTGCGCGGCACCATTGAGCGGCATGCCGAGATCCGGCTCTGGGACTTCGGCATGCAGACCGATCTGGCAGGCTTCGATGTCGATTACGCTATCGTTATGGGAGGCGATGGCACCATTCTCCGCGCAGCCCGGCACATGGCCTACCGCCAGATTCCGGTGGTGGGCGTTAATCTGGGGCGACTGGGATTTCTGGCGGCGATCTCGCCGGAGGAGCTCGACCATCAACTGGCGGTCATCTGTGCCCATGGCTGCCATACCATCGAGCACTTGATGTTCGAGTGCAGCGTGATTCGAGGCGGCCAGGAGATTCACCGTCAACTTGGGCTCAACGAAGCGGCGGTGCTGAACGGTTACCCGTTCTCCATGCTGGAGCTTGATTTCTATGTTGACGAAGAATGGGCAACCACCTATCGTTGCGACGGCCTGATCATCAGCACGCCCATCGGTTCGACGGCACATAATCTGTCGGCCGGCGGCCCCATTTTGCGCAAAAGCCTCGATGCGTTTGTCATCTCGCCGATCAGCCCTCATACCCTGACCAACCGGCCCGTGGTCGACGCGGCCGACCGGGTGTTTGAGCTGGTGGCGAATCGACCCAACGACGGCACCAGCGTGGTGGTCGATGGCCAGGTGCTGTGCCGGTTGGAGCCGGGCGACCGCGTGCGGGTGGAACGTGCCCAGCCGCGGTTCATGTTGGTCGAGGTGCCCGGTCGCGGCTATTACCGGACCCTATCGGCCAAGTTGGGCTGGGGCGGCCGGATCGACGGCTACCCGCGCGGCGGCGCGATCTGAATCGCGGTTGCCGAACAGCCCGTCGATGTGGCCGCAAGCCGTTTGGCCCGTTGCCTCCTCTTTTTGTCGCAAGGATGCGTCATGAAGCTGCTTTCTCTGGCTTGTTCGGCGGCCGTGCTGGCCGGTGTTGCCTTCTTCGCGTGCACCCCTGCTGCGGCACTGGCCGACGAAGCCCAGGCCGGCCAGGAAAAAGAAAAACATCTGTTGCGCTACAAGTTTAAGGAAGGCGACGTGTTCCGCTGGGACGTGCGGCACCAGGTGGAGATCATCACCACCGTGGCCGGCACGACGCAGAACGCCGCGACCGACAGCCGCTCAGTCAAGAAATGGGTGGTGGAGAAGGTTTCGCCCGAAGGCCAGATCACCTTCGTGCATTCGGTCGATAGCGTGGCGATGACGCACCGCCTCACCGGTCGCGAGGAGCAGACCTACGACAGCACCAAGGACAAGACCCCGCCGCCGGGCTTTGAAGATGCCGCCGAGAACGTCGGCGTGCCGCTGGCCACGATCACCATGGACGCTCGCGGCGAGATCCTCAATCGGGAGGATCATCGTCCTCGCCCCATGGGCTACGACGGCCCGATGACCATGCCGCTGCCCGAGGAGCCCGTCTACGAAGGCTACGAGTGGAAGATCCCCCACGTGATCAGCATCCCGATGCGCGATCGCACGATCAAGAAGATCAAAAGCCAGCAGCGGTTTGTGGTCGATTCCATCAAGGACGGAGTGGCGACGATCAAGGTCGAGACGGTGATCCTCACGCCGATCAACGATCCGGTGATTGAAGCCCAGTTGGTGCAGCGCGAGACTCGCGGCACGGTGAAGTTCGATATTGCCCGGGGCCTGGTGATCGAGCAAAGCTCGCACATGGACAAGCGGGTGATCGGCCACATTGGCGAGACGAGCAGCATGCATTACGTGATGCAGTTCTCCGAGAAACTGCTCGACAACCAGCCGCAGACGGCCCAAGCCCCCAAGGAGATTGGGCCGCAGGCCAAGTAGTCCGATGGTGGGGACGCGATCACGGCGCCCCCGCCCATTTGTGCGACAAAACGGCCTTCTTGGTCCTTTGCGGCGGCGGCTGGTTGGGCTAAAATGCCCAATTCGTCCTACGGGCTAAGGCCCGGCCCGTAGCTGCCCGCTCCGGCTGGCAAGATCCCTCCGGCGGGCGAGTCGCCCCCCTGCCGCATGGCCTGGATTGGCCAGCGAGGCGGCGGCGAGCAACAAGCCAAAGCATCAAGCCAAGACTGCCGAATCGACAGGAGTTTTACGGTGGCTGTCCCCAAACGCAAACAAAGCAATGCCCGGACCGGCTCGCGTCGTGCCCACGATCACCTCAAGGCCAAGCAGTTGAGCGCTTGCCCTCGGTGCAGCCACATGCGTCCGCAGCACGTGGCCTGCCCTCGCTGCGGCTACTACATGGGCCGCGTGGTGGTCGGTGAGGAAGAATAGTTCCTGCCGGCAGTGCGAAACGAACATTGCCACAGCGCGACGCCCATAGCGGCAGGTGTATGCGCTGAAGGCTACTAGAAAAACGGCGGCGCACTTCGGTGCGCACGCCGTTTTTTCTTGTGCGCGCTACGCGTCCTTGAGCGTTGGCGAGGTGGGGCGCAGCGGCACATGTGGGTGGTGCAAAGGACGCCACTGGCCCGTCACGCTTGGCTGGCCCAATGGTTGGCACGTTCGCAAAAAGAAACGCGCAAGGCACATGCTGGAAGAAGCGTGTGCCTTGCGCGAGTGTGTGTAGCGGTTCTTGGGAGCTGGCGGACTAGAGCAGCTCGTGGATCACGTCGCCCGGCTCCAGGGCGGGAACGGGCCGGCCGGCGAAGTTCACAAAGCTCAGGTCGCGGTCCACGCCCAGCACGTGGAACATCGTGTGGTGGATGTCGGCCGGCTTGACCGGGCGGTCCTTGGGCACTTCGCCCAGGCGGTTGGTCGAGCCGACGATCTGGCCACCCTTGATGCCGCCGCCACCCAGCAGGCAGAACATGGCGTTGCCCCAGTGGTCGCGGCCGGGCGTACCCATGCTGCCCGGGGGACCGCCGTTGCCGCCGTCGTTCATCCGCGGCGTGCGGCCGAACTCGCCGCACATCATCACCAACGTCTGGTCGTACAAGCCGCTCTCCGACAGATCCTGGAACAGGGCGGTCACCGCCTGGTCGACCATCGGCAGGTAACGCTCGTAGCCCGACTGCAGGTTCCAGTGGTGGTCCCAGCCGCCAAAGTGCACCGTGACAAACGTGGTGCCGGCTTCCACTAGCCGCTTGGCCAGCAGGGTGCTCTGGCCCCAGGAGGTGCGGCCGTACCGGTCGCGCAACCGCGGATCGACCGAGTTGAGGTCGAACGCCTTGCGGGCGGCGTCGCCGGTCACCAGCTCAAACGCCTTCTGGTCGAAGCGGTCCATGGCTTCCAGGGCGCCGGAGCTATCGACGTCGCGGCGAAGCTGATCGAAGTGCTTGAGCAGCGACTTGCGGTCCTGCAGACGCTCCACCGTCATGTTGGGCGGGAGCGTGATGTTCTGCACCTTGAAGTTAGGGCTGTTGGCGTCGGACACCGTTTCAAACGGCGTGTGCTGCTGCCCCACATACAGCGGGCTGAAGTAACCGGGTCGCAGCCCGATGCTCATGGCGTAGGGGATCGCTACGTTGGCTGGCATGCCCGGGGCGCGGGAGCCGGTCATGCGGGTAGCGATCGAGCCCACGAACGGATCGCGCGGGGTGGTGTTGGCACCGCTCACGCCGCCGCGACCGGTGAGCATGAAATGCCCGCCCGTAAAGTGGTCGCCCGAACCGTGATGCAGCGACCGTACGATCGAGAACTTGTCGGCGATCTTGGCCTGGAGTGGGAACAGCTCGGTGATTTCGATGCCCGGCACATTGGTGCGGATGGGCCGCCAGATGCCACGGTACTCGGCCGGGGCATCGGGCTTCATGTCGTACATGTCCATGTGGCTGGGGCCGCCGTCCAGCCAGATCAGGATCACGCGGGTGTCTTTGCTGGGCGTGCCGTTCGCCGCCGAGGCCGCCTTGGCCCGCAAAATCTGCGACAGGCCCAGCGTGCCCATGCCGGCCATGCCTACCTGGAGGAAACTGCGGCGGCTCATTCCATCGCAATACCGCGAAGTTTTGCCCATTTGAATGCGGAGCATATTGATTTCCTCAGCGACAATCCTTGATGACGCTTGCAAAGGGGGGATTCGGCAAACGCCCTAGGGCAGGTGGGGCAGGCCGGTTGCGGCGACCGGGTGGTTTGCGCAGTCTCGGATCGCCGGCGGTGGTAGTTCGTCGTTGTCCGTAAATTGATGGATGCTGGCCGTTGGTTACGGAGGCTTCCGGCAATTTTGACGCCGTGGCGGATCGGTTTGCCTCTGTGGCTGGCGGTACTGAACTCCGGTTTCGCCGTGACTCGGCCCACCGTCCACGCGGCTTGGCTGGCCGCCGCAGCGGTCGTTTGACGCAAACGCCTTAACTGTGTGAGGTAAAGGCGGAGCGGCGGCTCCTATCAACCGTTGCCAATCGGTCCTTGTAACCTGCCGCTACCAGGCGTGTCAATTGGCCAGCTGTGCGCGGGGCAAGCAGTCCAAACCGTGGACTCAATTCGCAGGGGGGGCGACTGGACAATGTGCCGCGGGGGATTGGTCATTACGAGCATTGGGGGGCTAACCATGCACGCTGCCCCCGGCGCTTAAGACGCGTTGCTCACCCAAACATTCCAAGCATTGGGCCGGCACCGATATCGACCTACATCTGGAGGCAACCACGAAGTTCGGGGCAAGCATGTCGCTTATGGGATTTCTGCTCGCGTGCGCCGGCAGGCAGGCTTGGGCCGAAGAGATTGTGGTCGATGGTACGATCGAATCGGTCGACATTCCCGGCCGAGTGCTAAAAGCTTGAGACCAAGCGCAAGTCCTTGGAACTCGACGTGAGCCGCAAGGCAGCGGTCATCAGCGGCGGCCAAGAAAAAGCTCTCGGCGATCTGAAGCCGGGCCACGCGGTCACGATCTCCTATGAGTCATCGCTGGAGGTTGTGACAAAGTTCGAGGCGGCGGACGCCCCGGCTACCGGAAATCTATGGTTCATCGTCATGGATATTGTGGCCAACGGCGACTGCACGATGGCAACTGGCCCACGCCCATGCCCAGCGGACCATGAAGTAAACGGCGACCGGCTCGATGTTGCCAGTTTGCCTGGAGCCGTGGTGACCAAGCGGCGGGACGCAACGGTATGGATGCAGCACGATTTTGCCGAGGGCGGTCTGTCGGCCTTTTATGATCATGGCCAAGTCTCGGTGAATGGTGGAACGCTGGTGCTCGAGCCGAAAGCAGGAGATCCATATGCGGGGAAATGGGCCTTTGCCGAGTACTCCAAGCGGCTTCGGCCTCCCGTGCATATTGCGCTGGGGGTCAAGGAGTTCGGGCGGAACACCCTGGTCAGCCAGCTTTCCATCACGGCCACCGATGAACAACTGGTGCTGAACCTTGCCCCGAAAGACGGCCAGGATGTCTTTACGCAGTCCGCATCGTGGCGGAAGGGGACCGGCTAGCAGGCGACCGCTACGCCGCTCTTGGAAAACGTAACCCTCGACAAAACCAAAGAAGAATCGCACAAGTTCCGACTTCCGGTTCGCAGCGCCGAGCAATCCGGGCCACTGCTTTGGTTCCGCCTCGGTGTCCGTGGCGAGTCGCCCATGACCTTGGAGAGCTTAACGGTTGCCGGCCGCGTCGTTCCGATGATCGACTTGGGAGTGGGCGAGCGGAACAACACGGTGTTTGTGGAACGCGTCATCCCAAATTCGTAGGCCGAGCGCGCCGGCCTGAGGTCAGGGGACATTCTGACCGCCATTAACGGAAAGACGCCCCGCTCCAAACAGCAGGCGCTCGCGATGTTCGGAGCCCTCAACTTCGGCGACTCCTTCACGCTGGTGGTTCAGCGCGACGGCAAGCGGCAGTTGATCCGGATCAGGGCTGAGTTGGGCGGCCGGCCCGTGGTTCAAGCTCAATCCGGCTGGCGATCCTGGCTGGATTCTGGAGACGTGGAGCTTGGCTGTTGGATAGGAGCGGGGGACTGGCCTGGTCGCACGGCCATCCACCAGGTCCATGCCATGAGGATGAACTGAACGGGGACGCGGACCAACAAATAGATCGGTCCCCATTCATGGCCGCCCAGCTCGATGCGATGGATGGCGGCGTAGATGTTGACCGGCAGGAACAGGATCAACATCGCGATGAGGCCCCAGCCGACTGTCGTTCGCAGCCGCGGAACCAGTACGGCCAACCCGGCGGCGATCTCAATGACGCCTGTAACGTAGACGAGCGGGATTCTGCCCGGCACCCATGGCGGCAGCATCTTGGCCATCGGCTCCGTCAGGATGAAGTGCCCGATGCCTGTGAACATGAACACCAACGCAATGCCGATGCAGCCCAGCAGACGGACACCGACAATCGTACGCCCGGCAAGTTGATTCGCGATCGTGCCGACCAAGAGCGGCGCAACCAGCAAACCGAGCAAGATGGCGAGAGTCGTCATGGGCCGACGCTCCTGGAGATGTTCTTGACCAGACCGGCAAAGTCGTCATCGTGCCGGCGCGGCGGAAGCTCCTGTAATTTCCGCAGTAGGTTGCTGAGGAGTCGGCGGTACGGCGATCGGCCGCCCCTTCACTTCGCCGGCAGTGTCTTCACAAACTGGATGGCCCGGTCGATCCAGTGCTTCAACTGGTGATCCGTCTCGATACCTTCTGGTTCGATCAGCACCCAGGCTTTCATCGGTTTGCCGGTGATGTCAAATCGGGTGACGTACGGTTCCCGCAGGGCTGCTTCGGCTGCGTCGGGGCCAAGCCGGGCAATGAGCGAGTGCTTCCAGACGCCGACCAGCAAGTTGCCGTTGAGCATGAAGCACACGCCGCCAAACATTTTCTTTTCTTCGATCCTCCGCTCACGCAATAAAGCGTCGCGGACGCGACCAGCGAGCGACTCGCTGTACGCCATGGCTTACTCCGTTTCCACCATCCCGGGCCCGTCCGGCAGCGGGTAATGCGGCGGGAGTTCCGTGAGATCGTGGTAGCCGATCAGCTCCACTTCGTCGCCGTGGTCTCGTACCAGGTGGCGAAGGCGTTCGAGCGTTGCTCGCCGCAGCCCATCATCGTCGGCACGCTGAGCGGCGATGGCAGAAACCGGGTGATCGTCCGTCGTCAGTTCCGCCCGCAGGTAGTAAGCATCGCCGACATGCAGCAGCCAGCGGTCATCTTGTTGAATCGCCACTCCGCAATGCCCAAGTGTGTGGCCGAAAAGCGGAATTAACAGCACCTTTGAGGAGAAGCCTGCCTCGACAGGGCGTGCCTCAAAACCGAACCATTCCTGGGCAGAGCGGCCATAGGTTTTCCAGCGCGGGCCATGGGCGAACTGTGTCGGCACATACCGCCAATGCCCACTGTTGATACTGGCCAGCTCTTCCTCCGCGACATGAACCTGAGCATGCGGAAAGTCGGCCAGGCCCCCGGCGTGATCGGGATCGCCGTGCGTTAGAACAATGTGTCGCATATCGCTGGGGTTCAAACCCAGCGATTCGATCCGGCGAACGGCGGTGTCCGGCTCGTTGAACTGAAAGCCGGCCATTTCGATGAGCGGTTGGCCTAATCGCTCGATTGGGTTGCGAACGTCGGCGAGGCCGATGCCGGTGTCCACGAGTGCCAACTGATCGCCTTCGGCCAGCAGCAGACAGTGGCAGACCACGGTGGGATACGACGGAACGACGAGCGTTCCGCAATTGATGTGATGAACGGTTACCACGCTTGCCCTCGTACGCCTACGAAGTGTTCCATCCAGTGTTTCCATACGCTAGCCGGTGAGTGGTGCCGACTTCAACCGGGGGGGGCACTCGTGGAAAACAGTTGTCCAGCCGGCGCCCGGTGTCGGCAAGGGAGAACGATCTGTGGGCTCTAGAAGGCAGGACGTACGCACGGAAGCAGCCGACGCGCAGCTTGAGCTTTGCGTAGGCTTCACGTGGAGGCGACGGGGCAGCGTTGCGGAGTTGCGCAATGCCGGCTCTACCTTGAGACAAACATGTGAACTAACCGATTGGGCTTTGTTCGGTAGAATGACACTAGCCGCAGTCACGTTCATCGGGACCAAGCCACGTCGGTTGCAGAGGCCGCGGCTGACCAGCACGGTGGCTGATTGGGAGATGCCATGATTCGGCTTGGCCTCTGCTGCCTTTTTCGCGACGAGCCGATCAGGTTTCGTACCGCCACCGCCACTGCCATCAGTCGGATGAAGCGGCCGGATGCCTTGGCCAAGCTGAGCGGTCTTGGCCTGGCGAACGCCAACGCACTATGGGCGGCGCTTCAATTCTGCGCCGGCAATGGAATCGGTTGCTTCCGCGTCAATAGCCAAATCCTTCCGCTCAAGACCCGTCCGACTTGCGGTTACCAGATCGAGGAATTGCCGGACGGAGATGAGATCGTTCGCCGCTTCAAGGCGTGCGGAAGATTCGCGAAGAAGCACAACCTGCGGACGTGCTTCCACCCCGATCAGTTTGTGGTGTTGAACTCACCGCGTCCTGAAGTGGTGGAGTCTTCGATTCGTGAACTCGAGTATCAGGCACTGGTTGCGGCGTGGATTGGGGCCGATGTTATCAACATCCACGCTGGCGGCGCCTACGGAGATAAGCAAAAGGCTCTGGCCGCGTTCGTCGGCAATCTCGACCGGCTTTCATCCAGGGCCAGAACTCGGCTGACGGTGGAGAACGACGACAGGGTTTTTACGCCGGTCGATCTGTTGCCGCTCTGCAGTTCGACGGGTATCCCGCTGGTCTACGACGTGCATCACCACCGCTGCAACCCGGATGGCATGAGTGTTGAGCAGGCGACCAGGAAAGCGTTAACAACCTGGAACCGGGAGCCGCTGTTTCATCTCTCCAGCCCGATCGAAGGCTGGGGAGGTCCCAATCCCAGGCGGCACCATGACTTCATCGACGTGGCAGACTTCCCCGCGTGCTGGCATGGAAAGGCGATCACCGTTGAGGTGGAAGCCAAAGCCAAGGAGGTTGCGGTGGCAAAGTTGCGGAGCGATTTGAAAGCTGCCAGGTAAACCGCAACTCGCAGGAGAACGAGTTCTGGTCGTCCTTTGCGAAAAGACAGCAGGCGTATCGCATGAGTCGTGCCGCATTCGATTACACACTCGACTTCGACGCGATCGACTTTCGCAAACAGCCGAACCTATATCGCATCGGCAAGGGCGAGCAGGGCGTGCTACTGGTCGAGCCGTATAAAAGCGAGATCCTGCCGCATTGGCGATTCAAGACCGTCGCCGAGGCGAAGAAGTCGTCGGCCAAGATCTACAGGATGATCTTGGCCTACTTGAAGGCTGAGGACTTTCCGGGGGCTGACATGGCCCGGAAGTTCTTGCAGATGGGCTGGACCAGGGCCAGACGCTACGCCAACCACCAAGGCGGCCGCAAGTACGACAAGCAGACTGGCGAGGAATTGCCCCGGGCCATCGACGAGGAGAAGGCCGCCGCGGCGGCGGTGTTCTACCAGCGGTACGTCGCTGCCCGAGAGAACAAGGAGTACCTCCGCCAGAAGAAACTGCACGTGAAGAAGTACGAAGCGCAATGAGCCCTTGAGCGGAGCGCCTGAGGAACACAATCTGCCAGTGGCGAGCAGCGCATGAAAAAGCCGCCTTGCGTCGAGCGTAAGGCGGCTTCAAGTGGAGGCGGCGGGAATCGAACCCGCGTCCCGAGATATTTCAGTACCAGCTTCTACGTGCGTAGTCGACTCATTTTAGCTTCGCCAACTCACCCCCTGTCGACCGGGTGTTGAGGTAGCTAGCCGGGGACGAGTGTTTAGCCCAGGGCGTTCCCAGCGGTGACCCCAGGCGAGCCGAATTTAACGGCCGGTTTTTGGGGCTCTTCGGCTAAGCCCCGCAACCGGGGATGCCATTGTTAGGCAGCCAGTGCGAGAGGATTCTCGGCAATTGAAGTTATGGTCAGCTTTTAACGTGGCCAACTGACCAACCACGGCACGCCACTGATACATCAAGCTATCCGGTCGATACCAGTTCGCCCCCGTTCGCAGTTTGGGAGCCGCTGCCTCGGCAGCAGCCGGTCGTTCCGAACGTTGATGCAGTGGTCTATTTTAGCCATCGGCCGGCAGCCCTGATTGTCTCCAGGCGCACGCCGAGCGATGCTCTCACTCTTTATACGCAGTTACCCCGGCGGTTGCTCGCCGGATTTCGCCGGATTTATGCCGAATGGCCGGGGCTAAGTACGGTTCGCGGCCAATTGGTGTGTCGCCGCAATCCGTAAGTGCTTGATAGGTAATGGTTTGCCGCGCGAGCATTACCTCGGATAGTTCCGCAGCCCCTCGCCCTCGCTGGGCGGCGTCCAGTTGTAGTGCCACCGTAGAGCGTGGCCGACCGTCGAACGCAACTCTCGACCACTAAAGGGCTTGGAGATGACGTCGAAGGCTTCCAGGTCGCGGGCCTGGCGGGTGATGTCCTCGTCCAGCTCGGCCGACATCAGGATGCATGGCAGCAGCAGGTTGATCTGCCGCACAACCCGAACCACGTCCAAGCCGGTGAGCTTGGGCATGTGCATATCGATCAACACGATATGCACCTCTTGCGTCTGCACAATTTCCAGGGCTTCCTCACCATCTTCAGCCAAATAGGTGCGGAAGCCTTCCGGCTCGAACAAACCGCGGAGCGTCTCACGCAGCTCGCGGTCGTCGTCGCTGATCAGGATGGAAGGGAGTTCCACAACCATGGGACTGGCGCTCTCGGCGCTCAACAGTGAAGGAAGGGATTTGGCAGAAACCTAGTGGCAATGGAGTAGGCCAGCAATTGTGGTGCCGAGCAGACGCCAATCGCCCACGGATTCTACTAAGTCCAGACTGCGGCTACCACTTATAGCATATGTATTGCGCCCCACCAAGACAAACTGGGCTGCCTTGGCGAAAGCGCGAAGCATCAAATGATGCTGCTTTATCTGTCATTTCGGCAGTCGCCGCGGGCCAGTGCCAGCCTGTTTTCTCCCGCTCCGGCGGTGATTCCCGCCCCCATGAATGGCAGTCCATAAACGCAAAGTATTACTGAGTAATGGCTTACGTGCTTGTGATGCGGCCCCAGCGATCCCCTCATTAGGGCTGCTATAGCCGGCGGAGGTGGAATTTTCGCGGTTTTTCCAAAGAAGCCCACGGCCACCTCGAAGTGCTTTCTGTGGGGGCATGCAGCGGCCACAACCGAAACCCGCCTGGTAATCGGCCGCTGACAGCCTGGTCTTCCACAAGGGCACACGGCACGAGACTACCGCACAGTTGGTAAGGGAGTTTTCCATGATCAAGAAAGCATTGGGGGCGGCGCTGCTCCTGCTGCTGGTCGACGGCGTTGGCTTTGGGTTTGGCGGCACACGCTGGACGTTCGACACCACCCGTACGCTGTTTGGCATGGGGCGCGACTCGGTCAAAGCCAACATGCCGATCGGTTTTGAGATCGAACGGGCCAAGCGGCAACTGGCCGACCTGCGGCCGGTAATCGCCCAGCACAAACACCGGATGTTGGAGGAAGAAGCGCAACTGGCCATCCTCGACCGGCAGATCGCCGCCCAGGAGAAGAAGCTGGCCGAGGATCGCGAAGAGATCCTGATTCTCAAGAACGACCTGCAAGCGAACAAGGATTCGTACCGCTACGGCGGCCGCGTGTACACGGTTTCGGAAGTGAAGCAGGACCTCACGCGGCGGTTCGAGCGGCTCAAAACCAACGAAGCCACGGTGGAGAATCTGCGGCAAACCCGCGAGGCACGTCATCGCCGGCTCGAAGCGCTCCAGGACAAGGTGGTGGCCATGGAAGCCGCCGTGCGGCAGATGGACGCCGAGATCGCCAACCTTGAAGCGCAACTGCAACTGGTCGAAGCGGCGGAAGCAGGCTCCATGTACAATCTGGACGACAGCCCGCTGAGCCGACTCAAGGAGCTGATGGCCGATCTGCAAACCCGGGTGGAAGTTCGGGCCAAAATGGCCGATCGCGAGGCGGACGCGTACCACGAAATCCCGGTTCGAGCCTCGGACTCGGACAATATCGTGGACGAGATCACACGGTACTTCGAGAACCAGCCGGGGCAGCTTGTCTTGTCGCACTAGTTCCGCAAGCGGTCGCGGGCTTCGGGCGTTGCGCCGCATCACGGGGGCCACTGCAAATGGGCCGTGATCGCAAAGAGGGCGGCGCCGGCGTTGCCTGGCTCCGGCGAGCGACCGCAAACGGATGGGTGGCCCGCCGGGCAATTCTGTTTCGCGGGGCTGTTTCGTGGGGGGCAATGGCCCGGAGCCGTTCTAGGCGAACGCTGCCTGGGGGATTCTGCACTTCGGTCACGCGGTCTTATGATGAACAGTGACAGCACGCTGGGCCGTAACCGCGAGGAGACACGCAAGCCGTGGCGGATGGGCTACTTGGCCTATCTGTGGGACCGGACCCGCGGGCTCAAGCACCATGCACGGCATACAGAAGCTGCGGACCGATTGGCCGGGCGTAACAGCGGCAGCCAGGTAAAAGTCGAATCCATGCAAGCCAGTTCCCCCGTTGAGCAACCTGCCCGCGGCAAGCGGTTCGTCATCTGGGTGGACCGGGTAGGCGGTTTTCTGGTTTGCGAGGGAGATGAGGTTTCGTTAGGGCAGCCGGTGCCGGGCGTCGATATCCCGATCCTGGGCGATCTTTCGCGGCGGCACGCGACCATTCGCCGTTCGGGCGAAGGCTATGTGATCGACCCACGCCGCGAAACGTCGCTCGATGGCCGGCTGATTACCGCCACCGCGGCGCTGTGCGACGGGCAAATGGTCAAAATGGGCCGGGCCGTCGCGTTATACTTCAGGAAGCCGAGCCCCTTGAGCAACACCGCGCGGTTGGAACTGGCCAGTCGACACCGAACCCAGCCCCCGGTCGATGGCGTCCTGTTGATGGCCGACTGCATCATTATGGGGCCCGGACCCCAGAGCCACATCGTTTGCCCACTGTGGGACCAGCAAGTCGTTTTATATCGCCGTGAGGACCAACTGTATTGCCGCAGCGCCGGGCCGCTGGCGGTCGACGGCGTGGAGGTGGGGACGCACGCCGCGCTTCATCGCGGGGCGCGCGTTACCGCCGAATCGATCACTTTTGTGCTGGAGGATTTGGCCAACGATACGAATGTGCTGTAGTAGGCCGGGAGCAACGTGTCGAACGCGGTGTCATCCTGGCTTAAGCCCGGCGGGCGTGATCGCGGGATGCGACTTGCCGGCCGACCTTGAGCGTGCGGATTAACTGTCAGACCGATGGTGAAGGTAATGGATCTGCGAGCCACAGTGGCCGATGAATCTCGCGACCCGGCTAGCGGGAGTCGTCGCTTCACCTATTCGGGCGGCGCTCGTCCGTTGTCTGGCTACACGATCAAGCGCGCCATCGGGCACGGCGGGTTTGGCGAGGTGTACTACGCCATCAGCGACGGCGGCAAAGAGGTCGCCCTGAAGCTGATCCGCCGCAACCTGGAAGTCGAGTTGCGCGGCGTTTCGCACTGCCTGAATCTCAAGCACCAGAACCTGGTCGGCCTGTACGACGTTCGTCGCGACGATTGCGACGACGCCTGGGTGATCATGGAGTACGTGCGCGGCGAAAGCCTGGAGAGTGTCGTCGCCCGGCATCCTCAAGGCATGCCCGAGGACCAGGTGCTGCACTGGTTTCGCGCGATTTCGGCCGGCGTCGCTTACCTGCACGACCAGGGGATCGTGCACCGCGATTTGAAGCCGGGCAACATCTTCGACGACGAAGGCACCGTCAAAATCGGCGATTACGGCCTGAGCAAGTTCATCTCGGCCAGCCGCCGCAGCGGCCAGACCGAGAGCGTGGGCACCGTCCACTACATGGCCCCCGAGATCGCCAACGGCCGCTACGGCAAAGAGATCGACATCTACGCCCTGGGCGTGATGCTCTACGAAATGCTCACGGGGCACGTGCCGTTCGAAGGCGAGAGCGTGGGCGAAGTGCTGATGAAGCATCTGACGGCCCTGCCCGACGTGTCCATCCTGCCGGCGGCGTACCGAGACGCGGTGGCCAAGGCCCTGACCAAGGATCCGGCCAAGCGGTTTGGCACGGTCGATGAGATGGTCGCCGCCCTGGCGGCCGCGGGCGTAGCCATCGAAGTGGCGGGGACTGTTCCGCCTGTGGTGGCGGCCACGCAAGTGGGTGCAGCCGGTCGTGGGCCGCAAGGCGATACGGCACGTACGGGCGGGGCTGAGACGCCGACACCAGGGCATGCGCCGCAAGCCCGCGCACCGGACGCGGAAGCCCCAGCCGTCGGCAAGCTGATTGCGTTTCCGCCCGGGGCGAGCCAGGGCAACCACATGGCCGAAGCCGCAAGGCTCCCCGAACCGGTATGGGCCGCAGTTCAAAGCGGTTTTCGCCGGATTGTGCAAGGTTGGCGGCAAACCGACCTGCCGACGCCGCTCAAGCTGGTGGTTCTGCTGGCGTTGGCCACGGTCCTGATGATGTTCGCGCCGGTGTGGCTCACGCTGCTGTTCAGCCTGTTGGTGGTCTACGCGGTGTACTTTGTGATTCGCGTAACCGTCGTTGGCTTAAAGGGCAGCCCGGCGTCTGGGCCGGGCGAGGCAAACCTTGCCGGTGACATACACCAGGCTGGCCGTCCGCAAGCTGGCCGTCAGGCAGCATGGGCTTGGGCCCCGCCACCAGGCACGCCTGCTGGTCGGGTCGCGGTGGGCGTGCCGGTACCCGAGGCTCGGCAGGATCGCCGCCGCGACGGGTGGCGCTCGTCGCCGCAACAGCCCACGGCGCCGCCGCGTACGCTTCGGCAGAAGGTTACCGAGCTTACCGGCTCATTGCTGCTGTCGGCCGGCGTGGCAACCGCCGTCAGTTTGATTTTGGTGCTGATGCTGACCGATCACAGCACGCTGGAACAGTATGTATGGTTAAGCGTGGTGGCCATCGCCGGAAGCTGGGGCATGCTGACCGTCGCCAAGTTCTGGGAAGGCCGCGAAGGCGATCCGATCCTGCGGCGAATGGTGCTGCTGGGGCTGGGGCTGCTATTGGGCTGGTTCGCGTACGGGATGAGCCGTTGGTTGATGGTCGACTTGACCATCGCCAGCAACTTTGAGCCGAACTTGCCGGCCGACTCGTTTCAGGCCACGCAACTGTTCAGCGGTGGGCAGCCCAACTTGAAGTTGTACCTGGCCTACTTTGGCTTTTTGTTCCCGGTACTGCGCTGGTGGCGGATGGCCGAGCCGAGCCGTTGGACACGGTTCAGCCTGCTGTCCACGCTGCTGTGTGTGGGCTGGGCCCTGCTGTTGTGGTTGGCGTGGCCGTTCCCGCAAGCCTGGGGCATGATGGCCGCGGCGACCATCGCCGTGAGTGTGCAATTGGCCAGCCCTTGGACGGGCGACCGCCGCTAGTAGCATTTTCTCGATTCCTGGCGTTTTCTGGTACAGCCCTTCGCTCAGCCATGATGCACGAACCGTCGATCTCCACGCCGCTGACCAATGCCATGTACGACTTTGGCATGCCGGGCGTCGTGATGTTGATCCTGGCTTGCGGCGTGTTGGTATTGGCCTTCACCCGTGATCTGCGGACGGCCATTTCCACGGTGCTGGGCATTTCGTTCGTGGCGGCGGCCTCGGGTTGGGTGTTCCAGGTGGCCGCCCAGCGGCAGATGGCCGAAGAGCATCGTGCTGCCCGAGCCGAGGCCCAGCTCCATGCAATGGATGATTACAAGGCTTCGCAGGGGCTCACCTCACCCGCCGCGACCAGCCCCATTACCGAATGGCTGCGGATCGTGCTCGACGAAGAATCGGCCGACGTGGCCGTGTACCAGGTGGCGGGACGCTTGACCAAGGACGACATCAAGCTGGTCGATCAGTTGATCGAAGCCGCTTGTCCTGGTTGCCACTTCTCGCTGGCCACCGATGGCAAACGCATCTTCGCCCGCAAGGAAGGCACCGACGAGCGGCCCCCAGCGCTCAAGAGCTTTGTGCTCACCGGCCAGGCGGCTCGGATTACGTTCAAAGAAGCACCAAAGGACGAGCAGCTCGAAGCCGCACGCGGGGTCGTTCGCAAGCTGGCGGCCGCGGCAGAGCTGGAAGCCGTGCCGCCGGCGGCTTGGACCGGGACGGGTGTCACGCGCACCATGCGTCTTATGGACTCGGGCGCAGTCGAAAGCAAGCCGGCAATTGCCTGGGACAAGATCCTGAACTTGCCGGAGCGCCAGCACCGGGCTGGCAGCAAAGACGATGATCCGCCCGAATGGATCGCGCTGGCCGATCAGCCCGGTCAACTGGTTGATGGCGCCTATGTGAAGGTTGCCAGCAGCGGCCGGTTTTTGACCGTCGATCAGTGCCGGCCGTCGCTCGATCAGGCGATTGCCCGAGAAGTGAAGGACTACGTGCTGATGCGGCTGGGGCCGCAGGCTGAGCGGGTCATCCAGGTGCCGCAGAAGCTGATCGACGAGCACATCGTTTACGGCCCGGTGGCGGAAGAAACGATCGCCAGTTCCACGGTCGAGGGGGGCGGCAAGCGTCTGCACGCCCTGCTGGTCTTCGATCAGAAGGTGCAAGAGGACTTGAAGTCGCTGTACCGCGAAGCCCAGGTGCAACGCCGTTCGCTGCTGGCCATTGCTCTGGTTGCGGCCGTGATGCTACTGCTGGCCGCCGTGTATGGGTATCTCAAGATCGACACCCTGACCGGGCATCAGTACAGCGGTCGACTCCAGGCTGCTGCCCTCCTGGTGATGGGGCTGGCAGGTGCCGGGGCACTCTGGGCGGTACGCGTCCTTGAGGTTTTTTAGCGGCGGGCGGGACAAATTAACGCTCTGCGCCGAGGCGGCAACCAATCGCGAAAAGGGCGGTTTGTTAGTAGAATGGCGGCATGAGCGCCAACGAATACGACCGCCTGCTCATTGAACGCATTCGCCAGGGCGACGACACCGCCTGGGAAGAACTGATCGGCCGCTTTGAAGGTCGGTTGCTGGCGTTTGTCGATACCCGGCTGCGCAACCGGGCGGCGTCCGAGGACGTGGTGCAAGAAACATTCGTGGGCTTTCTGACCAGCCTGCCCAACTTCGATCAGTCGCGGTCGCTGGAAAGCTGGCTGTTCACCATCGCGTCGCACAAGCTGACCGATCATCTGCGGCGTGAGGGACGCCGCCCCACGGTGCCACTGGCCGGCGGCAGCTCGGCCGCATCGAGCCAGTGGGATCTGCCCGGTTCTGCCCGGGCGGCCAGCAGCATCCACCGCAGCCAGGAACGGCGAGGGCTGGAGCACCAGGCCCTGGCGACCGGCATGGCCGAGATCATCGAGCACTGGCGCAAACGTGGTGATTGGGAAAAGATCCGCTGCCTGGAGTTGATCCTGGTCCGTGGTTGGGCCAATAAGGATGTGGCGGCCAGGTTGGGCATCAGCGAGCAGACGGTGGCCAACCACAAGTTCGATTTTCTGTCCAAGCTGCGGACCTCGGTGCGCAAGCAAGGCCTCAACCACGACGTCTTTCCCGAACTTCGTTCCTGACCAGAGCCCTGCGCGCAAACGCACCATGAACTTTACCCGGCAAGACCTGGAAGCCTATCTCGATGAAGCCCTGCCGGCCGAGGAAATGGCGAGGATCGAAGAGGCTCTGCGCGACAACCCCGAGTTGCTGGCCAAGCTCGGTGAATTGCAGGCCACGCGCGATGCCGATGGGCACAGCCTGGGCAGCATCTGGCGCGCCGCCCGTCTCACCTGTCTGACGCGCGACCAATGGGGCGCCTACCTTCTAGGTACTCTCGCGCCCGAGGTTGATGAGTACGCGCGGTTTCACCTCGAAACCATCGGTTGCCGCTACTGTCAGGCGAATCTTACGGACCTGACCGAACAACAACAGCAGTCGCCCGCCGAGTCGCAATCGCGGCGGAAGCGTTACTTTCAATCGAGCGCCGGCTATCTCCGCAAATGAACCAGGTTACGTCCGGGGCTAAGTAGGTACACGATGGTTGTGCCGGCCCGGCTGCCATGCCATGCTGTGCGCTCATCGTTGCTAATTTCTTTGGACGGTTTCACCGAGGGTGACGGATGCGCAGCGTGGCTCGTGTGCGTTGGCTGCTGGCTACAGTCGTAGGTGTCATGGGCATCTGGTCGGCGGCCGGCCAGATCGCCGCGGCGGCGGATACGCCCGCCAAGCGGCCCAACATCGTGCTGATCATCGCCGATGACCTGGGCTACAACGACGTCGGCTACCATGGTTCCGAGATCCGCACGCCGAATCTGGACCGCCTGGCCGCCTCGGGCGTTCGGCTTGAGCGCAACTATGTTTCGCCGACGTGCTCGCCCACGCGAGCGGCGATTCTGACGGGCCGTTATTCCAGCCGCTTTGGGATTCTTGCGCCGATCGCCGGAAGCAGCACCCTGGCCCTGCCGCGCGATGCGTTCAATCTCGCCGCTGCTCTGAAAGAGGCCGGTTACACTACGGCTCTCACCGGCAAATGGCACCTGGGGCTGCGACCCGAGGTGGGGCCCCGCCAGTATGGTTTCGACTCCAGCTACGGCTTCCTGCACGGCCAGATCGACCAGTACACGCACGTGTATAAGAACGGCGATCGCACCTGGCACCGCAACGAGGAGTTCATCGACGAAGAAGGGCACGCCACGGATCTGATTGCCGCCGAGGCCGTGCGCGTGATCGAAAGCAGCCGCGACAAGCCGTTCTTCGTATGGGTAGCCTTCAGCGCGCCGCACCATCCGATCCAGGAACCGGAAAAGTGGACCGCCCCGTACGAAGGCAAGATCGCCAACCGTTCGCGCCGTGAGTTCGCCGCGTGTGTTATCCACCTGGATGCCGCCGTGGGGCAGATTGTTGAGGCACTCGAACGCACCGGCCAGCGCAACAATACCCTAGTGGTGTTCACCAGCGACAACGGCGCCCAGCGCGGCTGGAGCTCCAAGACCGACTACGGCGGACGTCTGGGTCCCAACCCGGTGCTGGGCAACAACGAGCCCCTCCGCGGCTGGAAGGGCAGCCTGTACGAGGGAGGCATTTGCGTGCCGGGGCTGGTCTCTTGGCCAGGCAAGTTGCAGCCGCGGGGCCTCAAGCAGCCGGTCGCGGCCGTCGATTGGTTGCCAACGCTGCTGGCCGTAGCCGGAGTGAACGTGAAGCAGGACGTGCCGCTGGATGGGCAGAACATCTGGCCGCTGTTAACGGGGCAGCGGGAATCGTACGCGCAGCCCCGGCGGCTGTATTGGAAAGTGCCCGCGGGTCGCTGCCTGATCTACGACGGCTGGAAGCTGATCGTCCGCAACAACGGCCAGGTGGAATTGTACAACCTCAACGACGATCCCTACGAGCAGCATGAGCTGAGCCAACAACAGCCGCAGCGCGTGCGGCAACTCCGGCAAATGTTGCGGCAAGAAACCGCCCTGGACGGCTGAGCTGCCTTGTCGCCGCCGTGACTCCGCTGGCAGCATGCGGCGGCCCTGCCGCGACTACTCGACGGCTACGGACGGCTCGTTTTCCTCGAACCTTGCGACCACGGCGGCACCGCAGGCATCGCTCCAGATGTTCACCACCGTCCGCATCATGTCGAGGATGCGGTCCACGGCGATGATCAGGCCCTGGGCTTCGATCGGCAGGCCCACGGCTTGCAGGATCACGATCATCATCACCAGTCCGGCCTGCGGGATGCCCGCCGCGCCAATGCTGGCCAGGAGCGCCGTGACGGCCACCACGATCTGCTGGGCGAGGCTCAGATCGTGGCCGGTCCACTGGGCGATGAAGAGCACGGCAGCTGCTTCATACAGGGCGGTGCCGTCCATGTTGATCGTCGCGCCCAGCGGCAGCACGAAGCTGCTGATCCGGTTGCTGATTCCGGCCCGTTGTTCCACGCAGGTGAGCGTCACCGGCAGCGTGGCGTTGCTCGACGACGAACTGAACGCCATGAACATGGCGGGGCTCAATGCCCGGGCGTATTCGAGCGGGCTACGCCGGGCAACAAACTTCAGAATCAACGGCATCACAATCGCCCCGTGGACGAGCAGCCCCAGGGCAACGGTGATGATGTACATGCCCAGCCGACCAAAGATGCCGATCCCCTGCGTGGCCGTGGCGAACAGCATCAGGAACAACACGCCAAAGGGCGCCAGCATGATGATGAACATGGTCATCTTCATCATCACTTCGAAGCCTACCTGGGCCAGGTCACGCACCGTTTCGGCGGCTTTCCCTCCGGCCAGAATCGCGAACACGGAGAAAAGAATCGAGAACGCGATGATCGAGAGGAACTCGCTGCTGGCGATGGCGGCGATGGGGTTGGTGGGGATGAGGTTCTCGACCTGTTCAAACAGGATCGTGCCCAGGTGCTTGCCTTCCTCGAAGTTCGACTGAGCGGCCGATACGGGCGCGTCGCCGGCGGCGCCCGGTCGGATCAGGTTCATCATTACGATGCCGATCACGATTGCGATCAGGCTGGTACACATATAGTAGGCGAAGGTGCGGCCGAACATCTTGCCCAGCCGTTCGGCTTGGCCTACGCCCATCACGCCGCTGATCAGCGAGACGATAATCAGCGGTACCGATACCATCTGCAACATGCGCAGAAAGAGGTTGCCGGCCATCCGAGCCCGATCGCCAATCTCCCGCGACCAGCTACGCCCGTATTGTTGAAACAGCACGTATGCTTCGGGCTGGGCTTTCTTCAGTTCGTCGAGGCTGGGCTGCACCGATGTTTGGACGACCTCGATCTGGGGCCCCGCAGGCAGTTCGGTTGCCGTGTCGGCAGGTTCACCGGGCAGCGGTGGCAGGTACTTGGGCTTTTCGGGCCAGGTGAGCTTTTCCAAATCTTCGGGCTTGCTGAGCATGCCGACGAAGTACCGCCGGACGACGATGCGGTCGGGCTGAGCTGCTTCGCGGGTGAAGGTTTCGATCTGGATGCCGTCGGGGCTATCCAGAACCCACAGCACGCCCGGTTGCACGGCCACGGGCTTTGCCAGCCCGTATGGCTGAAGCCGACCGCCGGGAACGACCTGCTCGGTTTCGGCGGTACCGACGGTGAAATTGAGCGTCACCCCGATGGTCGCCCCGATCACCATTGCGATCATGATTTGCCAGTGGAGGGCCAGCCGAAACATGCTCTGTTTCCTCATTCGGCCCCGACATGCCGCGCCTTGCGCGCAACGCCTGGGGCGCCACCAGGATCCGGCACACAACCACCTCAACCAATCGGGCGGTTTTTGCGCCAAAGGCCGAAGTGTATCGGCCCAAAGTGGCGAGGGTCAATTGGTGCCACCATCGCGGGGAGTACGTTTGGGCCGCAAATTTAGCCTAATTCCACCCGCTGCAAAGGAAACACTTCGACATCGACGACTGGGCTGAAAATCGCGTGTTGCGGCGGCGGTAATGCCTCGAACCCTTGCACCTGGCTTAGTGTTTCTTCGCAGCGAACGATGGTGGCCTCGTGCAACGAATAGGGACGGTGGTGCACCTGGCCGCGCAGCACGTGCCCCCGGTGCATGGTGAACAGCAGGTACCGCTCGACCAGAAAGAACTCGAGCGTGCCGGGCTGAGCTTCGCCGATGGGCTTGCCGATTTCCGCCTCGATGTGCGTGCTGGGCGGTTCAAGGTTTGAGCTGCCTGACGCACGAGCCATGGTCGAACGCTGGCCGGTACGTTCGCGCCGGGTGCTGCGGTAGATGCGGCGAGGGCCGTCGCGCCGCACGTCCATCGTGGCGCAGTAGTACGGCAGATGGAAGAACCGCCGGGCTGCCCAAACCGCCACGGCATTGGCCGCATCGAGCGAGAAGAAGTAGACGCCCGGCTCGCCCCGGCAAACAACGTAGGTCCTCAGGTTCGTTTCAGGGAACCGGGACAGGTCCGGCACGACCGGCAGATACTTGGGCCGCACGCCCGACATCTCAAACGGCACCAGGCCAAGCCAGGCGGTGCCGTTGAACGTGTCCAGCTCCATGCCCAGTGGCAACCGCGCGGCGAGCGCTTCGGCCGGCACCTGCCAATGCACGAAGAGCAGGTCGTGCCAGCGGCTGTATCCAACCGGTGTACCAATGGGCCGATTGCGGAGCAGCAGCCGCGTCTGATCGGAGACCGGAGGTGAAATGGGCATTCGCGGCGATTCCTGGAATGGTTGAAGGTGAGACGCCGCTTTGGCCGGCGCATCGCGCTTGCGACGGTGAACGTTCGTTGGCGAAACGCATCAAAGCTTACTAGAATCGTAACCGCCAGGCTGGCCGCAAGGATCACCGGCATTAGCCCGCGCGGCTCGCCACGCCCCAGCGACTTTCTGACTCCGGAGGAAACCACCGATGGCAGTTCGCAAGACCCGCACCCCATCCACCGGCCAGGCGAGCACTTCGCGCCGCCAGTTTCTCAAACAGACGGCGGTCTTTACCGGGGCGGCCTTGTTCGCGGCGCCGGCGATCGTGCGGGGACGCAACCTGAACGAGAAACTGAATATCGCCATCATCGGAGCCGGTGGTCGCGGCGCGGCGAACACCCGCGGCGTTGCTTCCGAGAACATCGTGGCGCTGTGCGATGTGTCCGAAGCCAACCTCGCCCAGGCTGCTCAGAACTATCCGAACGCCCGGCAGTTTGTCGACTTCCGCAAGCTGTACGACGAGCCGCAATTATTCGACGCCGTGGTCGTCAGCACCTGCGAGCATACGCACGCATTTGCGACGTTGCCGGCGCTGCAGCTTGGCAAGCACGTGTACTGCGAGAAGCCGCTCACGCACGGCGTGTGGGAAGCCCGCGTGATCCGCGAAGCCGCCAACAAAGCGAAGGTGGCCACGCAGATGGGCATTCAGATTCACGCCGGCAACAACTACCGCCGCGTGGTTGAATTGGTGCAGTCCGGTGCGATTGGGGACGTGACGGAGGTGCATGTCTGGGTATCGCGCGCGTGGGGTTGGCATCCCAGCCGCGAGGAAGCCCAAAAGCATGGTGATATTGTGTATGTGGCCGAGCGGCCTGCCGCGGAGCAGCCCCCTGCGAACCTGAACTGGGATCTGTGGCTTGGCCCGGCTCCGGAACGGCCGTTCAACTCGGTGTACGTGCCAGGGCCCAAGTGGTACCGCTGGTGGGACTTTGGCAGTGGCACCATGTCGGACTTGGGCAGCCACTGGAACGACCTGCCGTTCTGGGCATTGAAACTTCAGGCTCCCACAACGATCGAAGCTTTTGGCCCGCCGCCGCATCCGGAACTCGCGCCAGCTTCGATGCGGGCACGCTACGAATTCCCTGCCCGCGAGGGCATGCCACCGGTCACGCTCACCTGGTACCAGGGCACCGAGAAGCCCGAGCTTTGGACCCAGGGTAAGATCCCGCAGTGGGGGAGCGGCGTGCTGTTCGTGGGCAGCCGGGGCATGATCCTGGCCGACTACGGCAAACATGTGCTGCTGCCGGAGAAGGAGTTCGCCGACTTCCAGCGGCCCGAGCCGACGATCCCCAACTCCATCGGCCACTACGCCGAGTGGATCGAAGCCTGCAAGACCGGCAAGCCTACCACCTGCAACTTTGAATATTCCGGCTGGCTCACCGAGGCGAACCACTTGGGCAGCATCGCGTACCGGCTGGGACGCAAGATCACCTGGGATGCCGCCAAGTTGGAGGCTGTCGGCCTGCCCGAGGCGCAGCCGCTGATCCGCCGCGAATACCGTAGCGGCTGGAAGTTGGTCTAAGCAGCTCAGTCTCTGCTAGCACTGACCATCAGGCATTCGATGTCAAAGCGGCCCCTCCGCGTCTAGCGGATGGGGCCGCTTTTCTTTTCGGTGGCATCGCGCTCCGGAACGTGCCTTGGGGACGGCTACCGCCCGGGTATCGATTAGCTGGCAGCAGGCCCCCCTCGATGGTGCGGGGTGTCCCGCTCAACTAACCGCTACCGTCGGTAGGCCCGGTATTGGGTTGGAGTGAAACTGCCTGGCGAACCGATGCCACTGGTGATGGCAGAAAAGCAGGGTTTGCCGGCTATGGGGGTAGTCGGTGAGGTACGAGGCGGAAATCATTAGTCAGGCTAACTAATTTTCGCCTCGGCCTGTTGCGCGGCAGCGACATCTGCGCTCAGACACGCAGGAGAGGGCATCCGCTAGCAGGGCGGCTGGCACGCTCTTTCCCGTAGAAATGGTGGATCGGGTTCCATTTCTTGCGGATTGTGTCGGTCTGCGCTCCCCATGGCCGCGATTTGCTACGTAGAATAAATAGACCGCGTGTTATGCGAGGCCTGCAAGTTTTGGCATAATTGCTGTGATTGCGGTGACTGCCAAGGATGCGGAAAGCAGGCCCATAGCCGCCCTACATAGGTTGCACGCATGAGTAACAACGTCGCCCAGCTCGAATTGCCAGTCGAATACCAGGGCGTGAGCACCCACACGGCCTACCTGCCGGTTGAGATGCCGGCACTCCAGGAGGAAGTGGCCAATACGCTCACACATGGGGCCGGCATGGTGCTCAGCGCGGCGGCCCTGGTTTATCTGTGGGATGCCGCGGCGGCCACCGGCTCGGCGCTCACTCTCTTCGGGTGCGCCGTGTACGGCATTTGCCAGACACTGCTGTATGCCGCTTCGACTTTGTATCACGGTGTCCAGCAGCCTCGGGCCAAGGGCATCTTCCGCAAGATCGACCACGTGTGCATCTACCTGCTGATCGCCGGTACGTACACGCCGTTCTTGCTGGCGTTCCTGCACGGTCCGTGGCTGTGGTCGCTGCTGGCGCTGGTCTGGGCCTGTGCCCTGTTCGGGGCCTACAGCCGGATTGTGGCGCGGCCGCAGGATCCGATGTCGTACACCCCGTACATCGCGACGGGCTGGTTGGCCGTGCTGGCCGTGAAGCCGATCATCGAGAACACCCCGCTGGGCGGCCTGCTGCTGATTTTCGCCGGCGGCGTGTGCTTCACCATCGGCGTGGCGTTCCTGCTCCAGCACCGGCGGCCGTACTTCCACACGATCTGGCACCTGTGGGTGCTGGCCGGCAGTACGTTCCACTTCTTTGCGGTGCTCAAGTACGTGGTGCCCGCCGGCATGGCCTCGTAAGCCGCTAAGCATCACGCGGCCAACCACTTACCGCGTGGTGATGTAATCGTCGGCCGGGGCGTTTGGCCCCGGCACAACCTCATCGCAAACTCCCGAAGCCTGCTCCCTGCGAGCAGGCTTTTTTGTTGGTACACGGCTTGGAAGGCATGCAGTCGCTTTCCGGTGGCCGCCGTTGGCAGGCAGCCAGCCCGTCTGTTAGAGTGGAGAAAGCAACGTAAACGTCGCGATCAGCACGCTTTACCCCAGGTTCGTGCAGCCTGGAGGAAGCATCGGAACCAGGGCACCACGCCGTGTGGTCGCTCCCGCTATGGCCCCTCGATGGTGCGGCTCGGGTTGAGGAACCCACCGCCGCCGGTGCGGCCGGGCTCATAGGGTTGCCTCGACGGAGCGTTCAGGCTGATTGCCGATTCATCTTCACTTTAGGGAGGTCGGGTGTGCGCACTTTGCTCGCGAAATGCTGTGGCATGCTCACCTGGGCTTGCTTGCTGATGCTTGGCGCCGCCCCCGGCGCGGCCGTTGCCGACGAACCCGTCGCTGCCCCCGCCCCGGCTCCTGATACCTTGGCCGCCGTCGCGCCGCTGCCGGCCGATGATGCCCCCGTGGCGGCTCCCGCTCCCAACGACACCCGCAAGCCCGCCCCATTGCAACTGGACGATCTGCCCGAGGTGCTGCCCGTCCGCCGCACCCCGGAGGAGGAAGACCGGCTGCAGGCGATGGCCATGTTCGCCACCGCCCGGCGGATCGAGGACGACGAACCGCTGCGGGCGTTGCAGCTGTATCAGCGGGCGTTTCAGCTTGATCCCACCTCATCGACCATTGCCGACGCCATCACGGTGCTGGCGTTCAAGGAGAACCGGGCCGACGTTGGCGTCCGCTACGCGCTGGTGTCGTCCGAACTGCACCCCAGCAATCCTCTGCTGATGGAGCGGTTGGCGGCTCACCTGATCCAGCAGTCGGAGCTGAATAAGGCCCTGGATCTGTTGAACAAGGTGATCTCGCTGTACAAGCCCGAGGATCGGCAGTCGGCCATGTTTGTCGACCTGCTGATGAAACGCGGCCGGTTGGCGTTCATCCTCAATGAGAACAAGCTGGCAGCTGAATCGTTCGCCGAAGTGCTGACTGCGCTGGACAACGCCGACAAATACGGGCTGACCAGCGAGATCCGCGGTGCCCTGCTGGGCGATGCCGCCAAGACCTACACCATGTTCGGCGAAACGTTCCTCAAAGCCGGCAAACTGAAGGAAGCCCGCGAGGCGTTCCAGACCGCCTACCTGGTCGAACGCGACAAGGTCAATCGGGCGTTCAACATGGCCCGGGTCGAACAGGCGGAAGGTAATCACGAAAAGGCCCTGGAAGAGCTCCAGGCGTACTTCGATGCCAAGGCCACCAAGCAGGGCTCGCCGCCGTATGAGGTGCTGGCCGAGATTCTCACGGCACTTGGCAAGCAGGACGAGATCATTCCTCGCCTGGAAAAACTGCGCAAGGAAGATTCGACCAACCTGTTCCTGGAGTTCGGGCTGGCGCAGCAATACGAGAAGGCCGGCCGCTGGGAAGATGCGGCCAAGCGCTACGATCACGTGCTGCAGGAATCGGCTTCTGAACCCCGGTTCGCATTCGTGCAGCAGTTGTCGTCGCGCAAGCTGGTCGAGCACCAGGTCAAGCAGAAGCAGTGGGCGGACCTGATCGACACGCTGGGACGTATCAACGCCCTGGCCGGCGGCATGGAGCCGGTCGAGAAACAGCTTAAGCCGCTGCTTGAGGATCCCGAGGCCGTAAAGGCTCTGCTTGCGGACGCCAGGCGGCGCCTCAAGGAAGGTAAGATTGTGCCCGAGGAGCAACTGGCCGTCGCCTACATCGCTCTGGAAGGCAAAGACTACGACACGGCCAACCAGTTCTATCAGAGCGTGGTCGATGCCAGCGGTGACGATTCGGCGCCCACCTACCTGGCCTGGGGCGTCGGCCTCTTGATGGCCGAGCAAAGCGAGGCAGCCGTCAACGTCTTCCGGCAGGCGCTCGATCGCGAAGTGCTGCCCAAGGATAACCCGGCGTTCAAGATCTATCTGGCCACGGCCTTGGAGTACAGCGGCCAGACCGACGAGGCGCTCAAGACCATCAACGAGGCGATCAAGCTGGACCAGGGCAACCCGCGGCTGCTCAGCCGGCGGGCCTGGATCTATTACCATGCCCGGCAGTACGACAAGGCTCGCGAGGCGTACGAGCACCTGGTCAAGAAGTACGGCGACGACTTCAGCTCGGACGAGATCCGCGATGTGGTTCGCGAAGCCAAGCTGGTGCTTTCCAACATCGAAGTGTTAACCGGCACCATGCCAGCGGCCGAGGAATGGCTGATGCAGGTGCTCGACGAATATCCTCGCGACGTTTCTGCCCATAACGACTTGGGCTACTTGTGGGCCGACCAGGGCAAGCACCTGCATCGGGCGCTGCGGATGATCCAGTACGCGGTAAACGAGGATCCGGAGAATCACGCCTATCGCGACAGCCTGGGCTGGGCCCTGTATCGGCTGGGCCGCTACAAGGAGGCGCTCCCGCACCTGGAGTTTGCCGCCAGCGAGGAATCGCCCGACGGCGTGATCCTGGATCATCTGGCCGACGTGTACCTGGCCCTGGGCCAGAAGGAGAAGGCGCTCGAGTATTGGAAGCGCGCTTTGGCCGCCTTCGATAAGGAACAGGATGCGGATAAAATCAAGGCGACAGAACTTAAAGTTGAGCAACACCAGGGAAAGTAAGCCGGCAGAGCACTGGCATCCCCCGCCGACGTCCGGCCTTTGCTGCCGTTGACGAAGTACGCGGGGACGCAGCCGTGAGGTCTGGTCACCAGCGGGGCCGGCGCGATGACGACGCGCCGCTGACCCGGGAGCCGAGCCCGGCCGCTTCTACGCCTTTTCCCTGAATCTCATTACGCGCGCAGCTCCCGGTCGCTTTGGGGGCAACGGAGAACATTTTTCATGGCTGGCCATTCACACTGGGCAGGAATCAAGCACAAGAAGGCAATCATCGACAGCAAACGCGGCAAGCTCTGGAGCAAGCTCTCCAAGGCGATCATCGTCGCGGCCAAGATGGGCGGGGGCGACCCGTCGACCAATATCCGCCTGCGGTATGCCATCGAGGATGCCAAGGCGGGCAACATGCCCAACGACACCATCACCCGCGCCATCAAGAAGGGCACCGGTGAACTGGAAGGCGGCGACGTCGAAGAAGTCTTGTACGAGGGCTACGGTCCCGGCGGCGTGGCGGTGCTGTGCGAAATCTTCACCGACAACCGCAACCGCACCGCGCCCGAAATCCGCAAGATCTTCGAACGCCACGACGGCAAGCTGGGCGCCACCAACTGCGTGGCCTGGATGTTCGACCGCAAGGGGCTGTTCATCATCTCCGCCGATAAGGTTGCCGAGGAGCGGCTGCTGGAGATCGCCATGGAGGCCGGCGGCGAGGATGTTCGCCGCTCGGGCGACAATTTCGAAGTGCTGTGCGATCCGGCCGATTTCCAGACGCTGGCCGCCGCGCTCGAGGCCGCCGGCGTGCAGCCCGACAGCAGCCAGATCACCCGTATTCCCAGCAGCACCGTAGACCTGGATGCCGAGACCGGCCGCAAGGTGCTGCGTCTGCTGGAGGAGCTGGACGACCACGACGACGTGCAGTCGGTATCCGCCAACTTCAACATTCCCGATGAGGTCATGGCGGAAATCGGTGCCGAATCGTAACAGGCAACGCGCGTCCAGCGGCGACGACGCCGGCTGCGCCACGGTTAGGCGGCGAAGCCCCGGCCGCACGTTCTGGCCGGTCATCCTGCTGATCGGTTGGCTGTTTGCCGACGTACTGCTGGCGGACGCGAATTTGGCCTTCCGCGATGCCAGCCACTTTTACCATCCGCTGCTGCAGGCGGTGCGGCAGAGTTGGTATCGCGGCGAGGTGCCGCTGTGGAACGCCTGGGAGAACTTCGGCGAGCCGCTGGCTGCTTCGCCTACGGCGCTGGTGTTCTACCCGGGCTGCCTGTTGCTACTGGCACCAGTACCGTACGACTGGGCTTTCAAGCTATTTGTGGTGGCGCACCTGGTCCTGGCGGCCTGGGGCGCTGCGTGGCTGGCCCGTCGCGATGGTCGCAGTGAGTTGGCATCCACGTTGGCCGCGCTGGCATACGCCGGCAGCGGCCACGTGCTTTTTCAGTACTGCAACCCGATCTACTTGATCGGGGCCGCCTGGCTTCCGTTCGCCTGGGCCGCCATCGACCGCCTGGTGACATTCGGTAGCGTACGCGCCGCGGTGGGGCTGGGCGTGGTGATGGCCCTGATTGTGCTGGGCGGTGATCCGCACCTGGCATACAACGCCGGCCTGGCGGCGCTGCTGCTGATCTGGTTCAAACGCAGAGCATGTGGGACGCGGGGCGGGATGGGTGGTGGTCCGCAGAGCGGACCCTACAGCCCAGGGCATACGGACGTTGAATCAGGTCCGCACAGCGGACCCTACCGATCGCTTGTGTTGTTGGCGTTTGCCGCCGTGGTGGCTGCTGGCTTGAGCGCCGTGCAGATGTTGCCGGCTATGAAGCTGAGCCAGCGGAGTGAACGCGGCGTGGCCGATGTGCCGCGCAACGTCTACGAACTGACGGTCGCGACTGCGACAGGCAAACTGGCCGACGGCGGTCCCACGCCGTGGCAGTCCGCGCTGCTGGGCAAGCCGGCCGCGCCGGAGTTGCACTTGGGCGGGCTGTACGATTTCAGTGTGGCCCCCTGGCGGCTGGCCGAACTTGTGTGGCCCAATGTCGGCGGTCAGGCGTTCCCACAGCGGAGCCGCTGGTTCGACATCATTCCCGCCGAGCGGCGTTTCTGGTCGGCCAGCCTGTACCTGGGCGTGATTCCGCTGCTGTTGGCGGTCGCCCGAATGCGTTTCTGCCGTGGCACGCCGCGCGTGCGCTGGCTGACCTGGACGGCACTGCTTGGCATCGTCGCCAGCCTGGGCGAGTATGGCCTGGGCTGGCTGGCCAAGGAGATCGCTGGCAACTGGTACCCGGCCTATTGGGAGCCCGGCAATAAGGAGTTTCCTGTCGGCAACGCCTTTGGTGGGCTGTACTGGTTGATGGTGGTCCTTCTGCCGGGCTACAGCGGCTTTCGCTATCCCGGCAAGTGGTTCACCTTGGCAGCACTGGCGATCGCGCTTCTGGCGGCCGCCGGTTGGGATGACCTGCGGTACGAGCGCTATCGCCGCCGCATTGTGCGGTGGCTGAAGATCGTGGCGGCGATCAGCACGCTGTTGATGATCGCCGCCTTGGTCCTCCGGTCGGTCCTGCTGGCGTGGTTTCAGTTCGGGCCATTGCAAGTGTTCGGGCCCATGCAACCGGAGGCCGCCTGGTTCAACCTAGCGAGCGCATTTGGCCAAACGGCCGTCGTGTGTATGGCAGCCTGGGCCATCATTGCGCGCGGCTGGCAGCACGGGAGCCGCGGCACCGCGGCAGCCCGCTGGTTGCTGCTGATTGTGGTAACGATCGACTTGGCCGTGGCCCATCGCTGGCTAGTCGTGGGCGAGCCGGCGGAACTGTGGCATAACGAACCGGCGACCGCGCAGCGCATTCGCGAGCATGCCCAGGCGAACGGGTGGACGTTCTATCGTGTGTGGCGGCCGCGGCAGCCCGCGTTTGAAAAGTGGCTCACCACGTCGTCGCCCGATCGCCTGGCCGAGATGGTGCGGCGCAATCGGGCAACGCTCTATCCGCATTTTGCGATGCCGCTGGAAATCCGCGTGGTGCCGTTCTCGGGCACGTTTACACTTTGGGACGTGTACGAAATGGCCGAACTAATGCGGTTCGGACAGCAGCAAGGCATCGTGCCGGCCTGGCTGGCCAACCCGTGGTTTGCCGCCTGCGGCGTAGGCTTCATGATCCTGCCCGCCGGACAGGAGCCGCCGAACGCTGCAATGTGGCAGCGACTGGACGTGCCCGACGAGGCGTTTGAAGGAACCTCGATTTGGGCACGCCGCGAGCCGCCGCATCGGGCGTGGCTGGTGCCCAAAGTGGTGACCGTGGGACCGTTCCCAAGCGAACGTCCGCACGACATCAAGCAAGCCAACCGCCGCGTGCTGCACGAGCTTGCCGAAGCCGGTGGCCCGGAGGAAGCGGCTGTCGTCGAGGTCGATGAGGCTGCCGCCAATAAGCTGCGTCGCCTTCTGACAGTGGACCAGTCGACAGGCAAGCATAGCGTGCGCGTGATCGTTGATCGTGCCGGTCACATCGAAGCCGACGTGCGTACCGACCACGCGGCGCTGCTAGTGATCAACGAACTCTATGACACCGATTGGCAAGCTCAGCTCATCGGCGGCGATGGGCAGGTGCTCAATGCACCCATATATCGCACCAATCGGTTGTTCTGCGGTGTGGCGGTGCCGGCAGGTGAGTGGTGCTTGGTGCTGAGTTATCGCCCCCGGTCGCTCTATGCGGGAGCCGCCATCTCAGCGGCATCGCTTGTGCTGGTCATCGCAGGCTTGTGGTTGAGCCGGAGAGTGTCGTAGCCCAATCGGCGGCGACCGGGGCGCGGCGGCGATCCGTGTCGCGATTTTGCGTACCACTCGATAGAATGGGCGGCAGGTCGCTGGCCGGCGGCCTCGTTTGAACGACTTCCACATCCTGCTGCCAAAGAGAAGCCGAGATGTTTGGTTGGCATCGTTCCGCGTCGCGTGTTGACCGCTCGCAACCATCGGGCCGCATGGATTCTCGTCGACGCGGCGTCACGCTGTGCTGCTGGTTGTGCGTGGTGGTGGCGGCCTGGCTAGCGGCGGCCGTGATGACGGTCAGTCTGCACGCCGCCGAAGACAAGCCGGCTGCGAAGGAGCAACACGACCCGGCCAAGTTGGAGCTCTTCGAGAAGAAGATTCGGCCGGTTCTGGCTCAGCACTGCTATAGCTGCCACTCTAAGGACGCCAAGCCGCTGCAAGCCAACCTGCTGCTGGACACCCGCGAGGGCATCCGCCGGGGCGGCGATTCTGGCCCGGCCGTCGTGCCGGGCAAGCCCGAGGAAAGCCCGATCCTGGCAGCGCTGAAGTTTGAAACGTTCGAGATGCCGCCCTCGGGCAAGCTCCCAGACGCGGTGATTGCTGACTTCGAGAAGTGGATAGCCGACGGCGCGATCGATCCCCGCGAAGGCGCGGCGACCACCGCGGCACAAGGGATCGATCTGGAAGCCGGCCGGCAGTTCTGGGCCTTCCAGCCGCTAAAGCGTACGCCGGCGCCGCGGCTTGAGCACGACGATTGGTCGGCAAGCGAAATTGATCGTTACCTGTTCGCGGCGATGGACGCGGCCGGCTTGGAGCCGGCGCCACAGGCCGACCGCCGCACGCTCATTCGCCGCGCGTACTTCGATTTGATTGGGCTTCCGCCCACGCCGGAGGAGATCGCGGCGTTTCTGGCCGATGAGCGCCCGGACTCGTTCGCGCGGCTGGTCGATCACCTGCTGGCTTCGCCGCATTTTGGCGAGCGATGGGGGCGGCATTGGCTCGACGTGGCCCGGTTTGCCGAGAGTAGCGGTGGCGGTCGCACGCTGCTGTTCCCCAACGCCTGGCGGTATCGCGACTATGTGATTGCCGCGTTCAACAAAGACAAGCCGTACGACCGGTTTCTGCGCGAGCAGATTGCCGGCGATCTGCTGCCGTACGACACGCCGGAGGAACGGGCCGAGAACCTCACGGCGTTGGGCTTCCTGATGCTGGGCCCGCACAACTATGAAACGCAGGACAAAGAGCTGCTGCGGATGGACGTGGTCGACGAGCAGATCGATGTCGTGTCCAAGGCCGTGCTGGCGCAGACGGTGAGTTGCGCCCGCTGCCACGACCATAAGTTCGATCCGATTCCGACCCGCGATTATTACGCTCTGGCAGGCATTTTCCGCAGTACCAGGTCGCTCACGCCGGGCAACGTCTCCGGCTGGGTGGAGCACACGCTGCCGATGGAGCCGGAGCAGGCTGCCGCGGTCGAGGCGTATCAGGCTGCGCGGGCCAAGCTCAGCGCCGACCTGGCTGAAGCGCAAAAGCAAGTGAAGCAGCTCGAGAACCGGCTTAATCAGGTGCAGCAGGGCGGGCTGCGGGCAGGCATCGTGATCGATACCGATCAGGCCGAAGTGGTGGGCGAGTGGAAGGCTTCGACCTCCAATAAGCCCTTTTTCGGCACTGACTACCTGCACGATCTGGATAACGGCAAGGGCGATAAACGCGTGACGTATCGGCCCAAGCTGCCTCGGCCGGGCAAGTACGAAGTGCGCGTATCGTACACGGCGGGCCCCAATCGCGCGCCCAAGGTGCCCGTGATCGTGGCCCACGCCGATGGTGAAACGACGGTTGAAATCAACCAGCGAAATGCGCCCCCGATCGATCGGCAGTTTGTATCCGTCGGCGTCTTTCGTTTTGAAGCCGGTGGCGGCAGCGTGACGGTTTCCAACCGTGGAACCAACGGGCATGTGGTCGCCGATGCCGTGCAATTCATCCCGCAGGACGCGGGATTGGACGCTGCGAAACGGCAGGTCGAGCAGGCCGCGGCACCGATTCGCGAGCAGTTGGCTGCGGCCCAGCGTGAAGTGCAGCGACTGCAAGGCGAGCTGACGGCCTTGGATCGCTCGGCGCCGCAGATTCCCAAGGTGATGGGCGTGCATGATGAGGCTGAGACGGGCGACTATCACCTGTGCATCCGCGGCAATGTTCATAACCTGGGGCCCGTCGTGCAGCGGGGATTCTTGCAGGTATTGCCCAACGCAACGCCCAGCATTCCGCCGGGGCAAAGTGGCCGCGTGGAGCTGGCCAATTGGCTGACCAACCCGGCGGCCAACCCGCTGCCCGCCCGCGTGATAGTCAACCGCATCTGGCAGCACTTGCTCGGGCAGGGACTGGTGCGAACTGTCGACAATTTTGGCACCACGGGCGAGCGGCCCAGCCATCCGGAACTGCTTGATTACCTGGCCGCCCGGTTCGTCGAAGACGGCTGGTCGATCAAGCAAACCATCCGCACGATCATGCTCACCAGCGCCTACCAGGCCAGTAGCCAGCCGAGCGAAGCCGCGCAGCGCATCGATCCCGAGAATCGCTTACTGAGTCACCAGAACCGGCGGCGGCTGGAAGGCGAAACGCTCCGCGATTCCATCCTGGCACTCTCGGGCCGGCTGGATCGCAGCGTGGGCGGGCCGACCATTCGTCCCGGCACTCGCAGCGAACTGGGGTACGAGTTCCGCGAGCTGTGCCGCAGCGTGTACCTGCCGGTCTTTCGCAACAACCTGGTCGACATGCTTGAAGTGTTCGACATGGCCGACCCGAACATCGTGCAGGGCCAGCGCGTTGTTACTACCCGCAGCACGCAGGCCCTGTTCCTGATGAACAGTCCCTTCGTCATTCAGGAGGCCGAAGCGGCCGCCCAAGCCATGCTCCAGCGGCCGGGGCTTTCGCTCGAGGAGCGGATTGACCGGGCGTACGAACAGTCGCTGGGGCGGCTACCGTACTCGGCCGAGCGTGAACTGAGCCGGCAATACCTGACCGTGGTGGAAAACCAACCGGCACAAGAGCAGCAGCGGCTGGCCCAATGGACTCGCTTCTACCAGGCCCTGTGGGCGTCGATCGATTTTCGGTACGTTGACTGATAGTCGCTGCTCGGAGCTCCCGGCCGGTTCGACCTGCGGGGCGCGGGCGGCGAAAGACCGTAAGATGGAAGTTGTGCCGAAGGTCGACACGATTCCCTCCGTCCATTTTGTTGAAGGACTTTAAGCCCTCCGCATGGCTGCTGACGAACTACAACCCCACCCCGCCGACGAACACACCGAAGCAACGCCGCCAGACACCGGCTCCGCCGAAGCCGCCCCGGAAGGTCCTCAATCGGCCTCGCTGCAGGAGGCCTTGGACCGCTACGGCATTGCGCTGCCTGCCGACCAGGTGGCCAAGCTGGACGAGTACTGCCGGTTGCTCTGGGACTGGAACACCAAGATCAATCTCACGCGTCATACCGATTACGACCGGTTTGTCACCCGCGACGTGGTCGATAGCCTCACCCTGGCCAACCTGCTCGAACAAGGCGAGCACGTGTTGGACCTGGGGACCGGTGGCGGCGTGCCCGGGATCATTCTGGCGATTGTGCGACCCGACCTGCACGTCACCCTCAGCGACTCGATCGCCAAGAAGGCGCTCGCGGTGCAGGATATGGTGTCGTCGCTCAAGCTGCCGGTGCGGGTGGAGAATGCCCGGGGCGAAGCGCTTCTGACACCGCCCGCCGGCGGCCGCCGCAAGGGCACGCCGAAGAAACGGTTCGACACAATCGTGGTCCGAGCTGTAGCGCGGCTTGAGAAGCTGCTGATCTGGCTGGCTCCGCACTGGGATCAGTTCGGGCGGCTATTGGCCATCAAGGGGCCCGCTTGGGTGGAAGAACGGTACGTTGCTCGCCAGCGGCGGCTACTCACGGGGCTCAATCTGCGCCGCGCGGCCGTGTATCTCACGCCCGGCACCAAGGCCGAGAACGTCGTCTTGCAAATCTGGCCCAAGGAGCCGCAATAACCGCGGTCCCCGCAGCTTTTGTTTGACCGGCCGTGCCACCCGTTGTTACGGTAGGGAGGCAACGGGGGAACCATAGCCGCCGGAAGCCGCATGAAAGGGGGCAGGGGGGCAAGCGCGCGAGCCTGGGTAGCCGCTGCTTGCCGTGCCTGGCCCGTGCGCGCGGCGGCAACGCATTGCACAATGGAACAAAACGATTCCGCATCTTCGACCAGGAGAAGCTCTCACATGTTGCTGCGGACTTTGGGTGCCCTTGCGCTGTGTGTGGTTCTGCCGGCTGCGGCTCTGGCCGGCAAGTACAACCCCGTGCTCAACATCGGCGATACCGCGCCCGCCTGGAACAAGTTGCCGGGGGTGGACGGCAAGGAACATTCGCTGGCCGACCTCAAGGACAAGCAGGTGGTGGTTGTGGTGTTCACCTGCAACACCTGCCCTTACGCCCTGGACTATGAGCAGCGGCTGATCCAGTTCGCCAAAGATTATTGCGGCCCGGATGGCAAGGTGGCCCTGGTGGCGATCAACGTCAACCGCGTAGTGGGCGACCGCTTCAAAGACATGCAGGATCGGGCCCAGAAGTACGGCTACAACTTCCCGTACTTGTACGACGAATCACAGCAGATCGCCAAGGATTATGGCGCGACGTCGACACCTGAGTTCTTCGTCCTCGACCGCGACCGCAAGATCGTCTACATGGGCGCCATGGACGACAACACCATGTTCGACAAGGTGAAGACCAAATACGTCGAAGACGCGGTGAAAGCCGCATTGGCGGGCGAGAAGCCGGCCGTGACAGAAACGGTGGCGGTTGGCTGCCTGGTGCGATACGTGCGCGAACGGCGGCGCAGCAACTAGCCTGCAGCTGGGATCAAGCCGGCAGCACCTCGCGGCCAGTGGGGGGGCAATAACGGCACCCGGCCTCCGGGGGCTCACATTTCAGGGAGTTCTTCCCATGGCGATTGTGGTGGGCTGCTCGTGCGGCAAGCGTTTCAAGGCGCCGGACCAACTGGCCGGCAAAACGGTTAAGTGTCCCGGCTGTGGCAATCCGCTCTCGGTTGTTGCCCAGCCGGCGGATGCTTCTCCCGATGCGCTGGCCGATCCCTCGTCCATGGCGGATGTGGCCGCGGACAATGACCCTTTTGGCGATGTGTTCGGCGGCGGATCTTCAGGCGGCTTGGGAGGACCGGCCCCCGGCGCGTTTGGCGGTTTCGGCGGCCAGCCTGCCGCGGGACCCGTGGGCGGATTGGGCGGGGGATTCGGAGGCCTAGGCGGTGGAACACCCATGGGCGGAGGCTTTGGGGCTCCCGCTGGTTTTGGTGGCCCTGCCGGATTCGGCGGTCCGCCGGCACCAACCGGCTCGTCGCGGTCCTTTGAGCTCTCGCCCCAGGCGCTTCTCATCTTGGGCGTGGCCGGATTGGTGCTGCTGGTCGGCGGCCTGACCGGCGTGTGGTTCCTCACCCGCGGCGATGCTCCGCCTGTCATGGCGGAAGCCCAGCCGCAACCTGCGGCGCCCGCTTCAACGGCTTCGGCCGCGACGGAACCAGCCGATCCCTCGGCACGACCGGCGGAAGGCAGCGAAAGCAATCCAGGCCCGACACCGCCCAATCATGCCGAATCAGGACAGCCGACGCAGCCACGGGCGAATGTCGACCCCGATTGGCTACTGGCGTATGTGCCTGCTGATGCGGCGGGCGTCACGGTCTATCACTTCCATCGTGGCGGCGAGCTGGGCCAACTGGTCCCGCTGGCGCTTGTGCCGACGTTGATCGCTTCGCCTGGCAAGTCGGCAGCTTCCGACGATCCCGAGTCCGCTGATTCGGCCGACGCTGGCGAGATCGACCCAACCTCGGAATCCGAGGACACGTCGGAAAACGCGGAGAATCCCGAGGAAGGCGAAGGCTCAGAGAGTGCGGGGCCAACCGCTCCTACGCCGGTCGCCACGCGCTGGCAGACACTGGCGTGCGTGACATTGCCTAAGGAATCGTCCAGCGACGATGTAGCTTTCGACCTCGCGTTTGTGGCGCGGTTCAGCCAGCAGCCCAATGCCGATATTGTCGCGAGTTGCGCCCAATTGCTCACCGGTTACACGGGCAGCCCGTTGACCGCCGCCGTCGACGATACCGTGGTGCTGTTTGCCACCAGCGACGAGATCGCTCAGCGAGTTCGGTCAGGCGGCGGTGAAGGTGGCCCCATCGGCCAGCGGCTCCGCGCGGCGAATCAGCACGCCTTTGTGCATGTGTCGGCGGTGCCCGAGGCCGCCCGGGCAAAACTGCAGCAGATCAACGGCGGTCAGCTTCCGCTGCGGCTCGCCCAATTGCTGGGGCAGTGCCAGGCCGTGACGGTTACTGCCGATCTGGTGCCGGCACCGACGTTCCAGGCGGCGTTCGAGCCGCTCGATGTTGGCCAACTGGAAACCTTGCAAATGGAGGTTGAGGCCGCGGTCTCGGCGCTGAAGCAACAGCTCGGCAACGTCACCATCCCCAACCAACTCGGCACGCTGGGCACGGTCAGGGAATACTTCGTGCAGCTTGTTGGGCGAGCGGCCACGGTAACGCAAAACGACAGCTCCGTGATGTTTCGCTGGCAGGCCAATCCCGCCCAGACCAGCCTCATCACGGCCGGTGCCCGCCGCGTGCTGCAACAGGCAGCCAACGACGCCTACCACGGCCAGGGTGCGGCCAAGCTGGCGGTGCTGAACGAGTGCCTGAACGTGTACAAGGCCGCGCACAACCACCAGTTGCCACGCAACCTGCAAGCCGACGGCGCGCCGCTGATGAGTTGGCGGGTGGAGTTGCTGCCCTACCTGGGCTATCAGAAACAGTACGAACAACTCCGCAAGGATGAGCCGTGGAATAGTCCTCACAATGCCGCCGTTCTGGAGCAGGTGTCGCCGCGGCTGTTTGCGGCCAACCCGGCCACGCCAGACGGTCACGCCGACCTGTTGGCGGTGACGGGCGACGACGAGATCGGTTTTCTGTCGAACCGTGATTCGGGCGATTCGGAACAGCCCGCACCAGACGGAGCGGAATCACCAGTCGGCCCGATGACAATGGTCATGGCGGTGCAGGTAGCGCCAGAGCGCAGCGTACCCTGGGCCAGTCCCGCGGATTATGCGTGGAGCCCGGAGAGTCCTACCGAGGGCTTGGGTGTCCCGGCTGCCCGCGATTTCCTGGCCGTGATGAGCGATGGTCAGGTACTGGCGATTCCCAAGACCACACCGGGGCCTGATCTGCTCCGGATCTTCAGCAGCAGCTCCACAGATTTTCAGCAGCCCCAGGGGACCAAGGTCGTCGACGTGGCAGCCGGCGCTCAGGTGCGGAGCTACCTCTGGATGTTCAGCGGGTACCGGACTTCAGCGGCGGCTCCGGATGCGGTTGCCAATGCGCCACGCGGCAATCCGCTGTTTGGATCGCCCTCTGCGTCGTCCTCGCCGACGCAACCTGGCGACCTGCCCGACGAATACAAGTACGGTCCCGGCCCGGCCGTCATGGCCGACATTTTCGAGAAGACGACGGCCACCGAGTTCTACACCTTGCACGCCAAAGAGCCGGAGTCGTATGAGAAGTACCGCGGCAAGTGGATTTACATCCGTGGCGTGGTAGGCGACCTCGTTGCCGATCCGCTCAAAGGCGCGAAAGTACTACTCAAAGTCGATGGGCAAAACTTCGAGAAGGCCCATGTTGTCTGCGATCTTCTCGGCTACCGGTACGTCGATCGGGCGTTGCCGGGGATGGAAGTGGGGATCGTCTGCCAATATGTCGAACCTTCGCCGACCGGCCCGGTGGTGAATCGCTGTTTTGTGGTCGAGACCTCCGGCGAACTGCCGCCGAAGATAACCGTCGCGGAGTTCGTGCGGGAACTCACCCAGAACTTTACCGCGGCCAAGAGGAAGTACGAGAACAAGTTCGTGATTCTGACCGGTACGCTAGAATCACTCGAAAAGGATCCCAACGGCGTGGAAGGCCGGGGCCTCAAATCGCCGACTGCCCTGAAAGTCTATTGGGTGGGGCCGGCGCTCAACCCGGCCGCAGCCGGAACGGTCAAGGTGGGCGACGAGATCACGATCGTGGGCAAGGTGATCCTGATGGACAAGCGACGGGTCTTCATCGGTTCCGGCGGTTTGCTCTCCGACGCGAATACGCCAGACCCGTCGTCGCCGGAAGGCGCCACAGACCCAGCAAATCCAGAAACGCCGACCGATGCTGCATCGGCTCCCAGCGATGCGGCGTAGCCGGCTGGACCTGCAACCGGTGTATCTTGCAGCACAAAAGCACGAAGCCTGGCCCCGCAAGAGGCCAGGCTTCTCTTGGTGGTAACGTGTCAGGCTCGCCGTTAGCCGGCATCGCCACCGGCGATCGATTGCAGCTCGGCCGCTTCGCTGTGCTCTTCCAGCGGGACCGGCTGCTCGGGCTGCCGGCGATATACGTATTCGCAGGCGTTAATGACTTCCGCCAGCCGCTCGATTTCGCGACGCGTCATGCGGTCGTGCACCGCCAGGTATACCACCTGGCTCATGGCTTGCTTGGCCACCCGCGGTTCAAACGCTTCGTAGCCCGGCTCGGCACTGGCCACCAGAAAGCTCGAAGGGCCAACCGTGGAGTCAAACCCCTTGCTCCAAAGGTATTGGATCAGGGCCTTCGGATCTTTTGCCATCACCGGGTAAATCCAGAAGGTGTGGTACGGGGCATTGATAGCGGGCCGCACCAAGTCGGGGGTAAGCCGCGTGAAAAGCTCCGCGTTGGCCGTTCGCTTCTGAACCGCGGCAGGCTCAAACCGCTTCAACCGCCGCTCCAGCAGGGCCAACAGCGGGTAACTGGGGCGTTGGCGGAACTTGCGGAACTGGTTCTTGCCGGTGAAGTTGCGGATCGACTTGTCGGTGATGTGCTCGGCCCCCAATAGCCTCAGCAGACGATTGATGATCGTGTATGGGATCCGGTATGTGGTCGCATGGAGCACGCAGTACTTGAGTGCCCGGAAGAACATTAGCCAGCGGGTTTGCACCGGCTGCTTGTCTTGAATGGCCCGGGCCTTTTCGCAGATGACCGGATCTTTGAACCGCGTGATGCCGCCCCACAGGGCCGAACACGTTTTGATCGGGCCGAAGCTGAACATGGTGACGTCGGCATCGGGGTGGCCGCGGAACTCGTCGCCCGTGAACGCCTGGGCGCAATCCTCAAACACCACCAGGTTATGCCGCCGGGCAAACGCCACGTACTCGTCCAGCGGAATGCGGCTGCCCAGGAGTTGCGCACACACGATTGCCCGCGTACGCTCATTCACCGCCCGCTCCAGAATATCCATCCGCATCGACAGGTCCGACATGTTCAAGTCGATCGGGATCGGCACCAGGTTGTGGGCTTTGAGGATTTCGGGGAATGGCCGCACGGTCAGGCTCGACACCAACACTTCGCTGCCGGGCGGAAAGTTATACGCCTGCACCGCCACGTCGAACGCGCTGCGCTCCGACAGGCTTACCAGGCACGGTTGGCCGGGACAAAACAGCTCTTCGATGCGGCGCTGCGTAGCTTCACGGTTTCCGGGCCACGCGGAGCGGAATATGGCGACCAGCAGATCGGTCCAGCTGATGTCGAGCTTCTTACGCGGAATCATGCGGATGCCTTTCGCCAGGATTCGACCTCGGAAGGAAGATGGGCGATCCGTGCCTACGATGAGCTATTGACCCGGGAGCCAGACCACGCACCCGCGAACTGGCCCGGATGGGACGACATGGATCACCCCCGCATGTCCCAGCGCCGGCCGCATCCGAAGGCTCGAAGAAGCGGTCGCAGGCGGTCGTACGCTGTTGATGCAGGGAACAACAGAAAGTTCTTGTGCCGGCCGGCAACCTGCGGCGATTGCCGTTCTCACCAGCCGTTCTTGAAGTAAACCGTGAGTCGGCAGCCGTACTGGGCAGACATCAGGCACGGGGCTTCGCCGTTGATGGGCGAAGCGTGCCATGTACGCTATCCACGTGGCTGCTCCCCTCACAATCCATTCCTGGTTGCACGTCCCCAACGGGCCGGTGCCGAGGAGCTACTCAGGACCGTGCTGCGGGCACGCGCTCCAGGGATGCAGACGGCGACGGGATTGCATCCTCCAGAACTCACCGCGACTGCATCTTCCCAAGATTCCGGTGGGCGTATGTTCGCGGCGGTATTAGTAGCCCGGCGAGCTGCTCCTTAGATCTTGTTCCCCGCCGGAGTAGTTGATTTCCCCTCATTTTAACTAGGCGATTGGTACGTGCTAGTACCCGGCGAAGTTTCATGGTTTCCTGGGCGTTCCCCTGTTCTCGGGCAAAATCGCCTAATCTGCCGGCGGCTGATGGGGTAAGATATGCAAGGAGCAGTTTACCTCGTTCGTGGGGGTGCGCTAGTCCCCTGAGGCGTCGGCCGCGCACATTAACATTGCCCCTGGTGGATTGACGGTCGTTTGCGGTGGTTCCGATTAGGCGGAATCGATGGGCGGAGGAATCCATGGAATCGCTACGCAAACAGGTGGCACGTGCCCGGCGGCGGTTGATCCTCTCGATCTTCATCATCGCCGTGGCTTGGTGCCTGTTCGTGGGCCTGTCGTTGGCTGCGGTCGGGATCGTAGCCAGCTGGTACTGGCAGGGGCCGCTGCCGCCTTGGCAATGGATCAGCGGCGGCGCCGGCGTCGGTCTGATTGCGGCCATCATCTGGACCTGGTTGGCCCGCACCCCTGAAATTGACGCGGCCCTGGAACTGGATCGCCGCTTCAACCTGCGCGAACGCGTTTCGAGTGCGCTGGCTTTAACGCCCGACGAACTGGAGACGGAAGCTGGTCGTGCCCTGGCCGAGGATGCCGAACGTCGCGTGCGGAACCTCGATGTGGATGCCAACTTTCCGCTGGAGGTGAACCGCTGGTTGCTGCTGCCGCTGTTGCCGGCGCTGGTGGCGTTGCTCCTGATGGATCTGTTGCCGCAATGGGCGGAGCAGCCCGCCCAGGCCGGCGACAACAACGAGCAAACCATCACCGCGGTGAAGCAAACGGTCGATCGGCTTCAGCAGCAGCTGGAACAGCGCCGCCAGGAGGCCAAGGAGCAAGGCCTGGAAGAACTGGAGAAGATGTTCGCGGAGCTCCAGCGAGGCACCCGCGAAACTTTTGAGAACCAGCAGATCAAAGATCGCACCGAGGCCGTCGTCAAACTGAACGAACTGGTCCAAGATTTTGAGAAACGCCGCAACGAGTTGGCTTCGGGCGAGAAGCTCCGCGAGCTGTTGAGCCGGCTCAAGGGGGCCAACGACGGCCCGGCGGACAAGTTGGCCCAGGCCCTCAAGAACGGCGACTTGCAAAAGGCAATTGCCGAGTTGAACGCGTTGCAACAGCGGCTTCAGGACGGTGCCTTGGATGCCGACCAGCGCGAAAAGCTGGCCAACCAGTTGAACGAGATGAAGCAGAAGCTCGAGCAGATGGCGGCCGACCACCTGCAGAAGCAGCGGGCGCTTGAGGATCAGATCAAGCAGGCTCAGCAGGCCGGCAACGAGCAACTGGCCCAGCAGCTTCAACAGCAGCTTGACCAGCTCAAGCAGCAAGACGGCCAGATGTCGCAATTGAACCAGTTCGCCGAGCAACTGGGGCAATGCGGCCAGTGCCTGGGCGACGGAAACACCGACCAGGCGATGGCCGGCCTGCAACGCATGCAACAGCAGCTTCAGGATCTCCAAAAACAACTGGAGGAACTGGAACTGGTTGATGGCGCCCTGGATCAGTTGCAGGAGTGCAAGGGCGAGATGCTCGGCGGCAATCAGCTAGGGCAACAGATGGCCGGGCAGCAGGGAAATCAAGCCGGGAAGCAGCAAGGAGGCAAAGGAAGCATCGGCCCCGGCATCGGCCGCGGACGTGGGGGCGGTTTCCGGCCGGAAGATCAGCAGGGCGGCGGAAAGTTCGTCGATTCGCACGTGCCGGGCAAGTTGCAAGGCGGCGTAGGCGTGGTGGTGGGGGAAACCGGCGGCCCCAACCGCGCAGGTGATATTCGCGAACAGATCAAAGCCGAACTGACGCCCAGCCAAGTGGAGCGGTCAGACCCGGTGAACACGCAGCAATACCCGCGTCCCTACCGCGAGCACGCGCAGCAGTATCTTGATGCCGTCCGCGAGGGCCGGCTGACGCCGTGACGACTTACGGAAAACGGGCTGTTCCTACCTGACAAGCGTCGGTCCCGAAGGCGGCTCTCCCGCCGATCGTTTGCAGCTTGAGCTGGGGGACGTGCCGCCCGACCAGGAGCCAATGGAAGAACCCACGAGCGAGGATCATTCATTCGGCCGCGGGCCGCTGACCTGGTCGGTCGTTACCTGGTTGGGCGAGACGCCTGTCGTTTCAATCTGTTGCAAGTTCTGTAGCGTCGTCTCGGCGATCGCGGTCAGCGCCTCGAGCGTGAAGAAGGCCTGGTGGCCGGTAACGAGTACGTTGGGGAACGTGAACAACCGGCTCAGCACATCGTCGGCAATGACGCGTTCGGAGAGATTTTCGAAGAAGTAGTCGCCTTCCTCTTCGTACACGTCGATGCCAAGCTGGCCAATTTGCCCACTCTTGAGGGCCTCGATCACCGCCTTGGTATCGATCACGGCACCACGACTGGTGTTGATCAGCATTGCGCCGGGCTTCATCAGTTGGATGGTCCGCGGGTTGATCAGATGCCAGGTTTCCGGCGTGAGCGGGCAGTGCAGGGTGACGATGTCGGACTGCCCCAGAAGCTCTTCCAGCGATACGTAGGTCAGTCCGAGCTTCCGGCATTCCTCGTTCTGATGCACGTCGTAGCCCAGGAGCCGGCAGCCAAAACCGGCCATAATTTGGGCGACCACCTTGCCGATCTGCCCGGTGCCGACAATGCCCACGGTGCGGCCGTGCAGATCGAAGCCCAACAGCCCATCCAGCGAAAAGTTGCCTTCGCGGACGCGGGCGTACGCCCGGTGCAGCTTGCGATTGAGCGCGAGGATCAGGCCCACGGTGTATTCGGCCACCGCGTGCGGCGAATAGGCCGGCACGCGCACCACTTTGATCCCCAGCCGCTCGGCGGTCGGCAGCTCCACGTTGTTGAAGCCGGCGCACCGCAGGGCCACGACCTTGGTCCCGCCCCGGGCCAGGTGCTCGAGCACCGGGGCGTTGAGCGTGTCGTTCACAAACACGCACACTGCCGGGAACCCTGCGGCCAAGCTGACCGTTTCCTGGTTCAGATGCGGCTCGTAATACACCAGATCGTGGCCGAACTGGGCATTGGCCCGATCGAAAAACGTGCGGTCGTACGGCTTGGTGCTGAAAACGGCAACGCGCATGAAGAGGTTCCTGCCTGGGGAGACGCCATCCTTGAAGGGGCCGCTGGAGTGGGACACTTACCGGTTGAGTTCAGCCAGGGCCGTCAGCAGCCGGTCGATTTCTTCGGCCGTGTTGTAGTGCAAAATGCCGACCCGTACGGCCCCGTCCGGCTCCAGCCCCAGGGCCTGGGTCAGTGGCAGCGCGTAGTAGTTGCCATGCCACACAAACAGGCCCTGTTCGCCCAGCCGCCGGGCAATTTCCCGCGACTGCAGCGCATGATGCGTGAAGCAGAAGGTGGGAGCCCGCTCGTGCATCCGCTCGGGATCGGCGATCCCCCACAGGCGAAACGCGTGCTGCTCCGATAGGCCCGACAAGAACTGGGCGGCCAGACCGCGCTCGTAACGGGCGATACCGTCGTAGGCAGCCAGCAGCGCCTCGCGGCGGTCGAGCGTGGCATCGCCCCGGTGATGCCGGCCCAGGTCGGCCAGGTATTCGACGGCGGCGGCCGTGCCGGCGATCGCCTCGTGGCTTTGGGTGCCGGTCATCCATTTGCCCGGCAGGTCGTTGGGAGCCGGACGCAGTTTGTATGCCGGCAGGGCTTCCAGCCGGTCGCGGCGTCCCCACATCACGCCCAGGTGCGGGCCAAAGAACTTGTAGGCCGAGCAAACGAGGTAATCGCACTTCCAGGCGGTCACGTCGATCGGCAGGTGCGGAGCGTAATGCACGGCGTCGAGAAACACCTCGGCCCCGGCGGCGTGCGCCGCTTCGATCATCTGCTGGATCGGGTGAATGGTGCCGGTGGCGTTTGCCGCGCAGCCCAGGGCGACCAGCCGCGTGCGGGTGTTGAGCAGCCGGTAGAACCCTTCCAGATCGAGCGTGCAGTCGTCCGGCCGAATGGGAATGTGGTGGACGGTGGCCCCGGCGTCGCGTGCGGCCAGCACCCAGGGGGTGACGTTGGCATCGTGATCGCTTTGCGTGACCAGGATTTCATCGCCCGGCTGCCACGTTTGAGCGAGGGCCCGGCTTAAGGCGAACGTGAGCGTGGTCATGTTGGGGCCGAAGGCCACTTCGCCGGGATCGCTGGCCCCCAGAAAGTCGGCTACGGCCTGGTGGGCCGCATCGAGCAGGGCATCGCTCTCGTAGCTGGTGGCAAACTCGCCGCCGTGATTGGCGTTGGTGTGGGCCAGGTAGTGCCCCACGGCATCGATCACCCGTTGGGGGACCTGGCTGCCGGCCGGGCCATCGAAGAACACCGCGGGCTTTCCGCCAACCTGGCGAGTCAGAGCCGGAAACTGCGAGCGGCAGTACGCGATATCCCAGGCGGCATTCATCAGCAGCTACCTTGCTAAAGAAGGAGGACGCAAGTAATTCGTGAAAGGCGGGCCCTGGTCCTATAGGACGATGCACCGATATATTCAAGAGGTCCATTGCTGCCAGCGGCCCGTTTGGCCCTTTGCGGCGCGGTTTCCCGCCTTGCCGTTCCACGCCCCCCGTATTTACTCAGGTTTACACCGCTCATGGCTCGCTCGCGTCCCAACCCACCCCGCTCGACTCCATCCACGGCGGGCGTTTCAGCCGGACCGCAGCGATTGCAAAAGATCCTCGCTGCCGCCGGTTTTGGCAGCCGCCGGGCATGCGAGGAACTGATCACCACCGGCCGCGTGGAGGTGGATGGCGAAGTCATCACCGAACTTGGCGCCAAGGCCGATCCATCGCGACAGCGAATCCGTGTCGACGGCGAACCGCTGCGCCGCGTGAAGTTCCGCTATTACGCGCTGCACAAACCGCAGGGCGTGGTGTCGACCGCCCGCGATCCCAGCGGCCGGCCGCGCGTGATCGACCTGGTACCGCAGGACGTGCGGGTATTTCCCGTGGGCCGGCTCGATAAGAGCAGCGAAGGCCTGATCCTGCTCACCAACGACGGCGAACTGGCCAACGGCCTGACCCATCCGCGCTACGGGGTCCGCAAGGTTTATCACGTGCTGACAGCCGGGCACGTCACGCCCGAGGAACTCCAGGTGCTCCATCGCGGCGTCCACCTGGCCGAAGGGGTGGCCCGCGTGGTCAGTGCCAAGATCCGGTCGACCGAAGGCAAGGCCACGTGGCTGGAGATCGTGCTCGACGAGGGCCGCAATCGCGAAATCCGCCGCATCCTCGCCCGGATCGGCCACAAGGTCATGCGGCTGGTGCGGATCGAGATGGGCGGCGTGCGGCTGGGCGACATGCCGGTGGGCACCTTCCGCGAGTTGACGCCCCGCGAGGTCGAAAAGTTGCGTGAAGCCGTTCGCGAGAGCCGCAAACGCAAGGAAGCTCGTGCTGAAGGCCAGGCCGCGGCATCAGCCCGCAAGCCTGGCACCGCTCGCAAGGCCAAGAAGACGGTAGCCCGCAAGCCAGCCGCCAAGCGGGCCGCTCATGGCAGCGATTGGCCGGAGCTGGGCAGCAAGAGGCCCAGGGTGGGCAGCGTGATCGGCGTGGATGACGAGCTGGCCGCCGGTGTTGCGTTGCCGCCCATCGAGGCGTATCCCGAGGAACCGGAGCCGGAGGCTCGGCCTGGGCGTCCCGGTAAAGGGGCTCCACGAAAAGGCAACTCCGGCAAAGGCGGGCCGCGCAAAGGCGGCAAGAGTAGTGGTCGCCCCGGTGGCAAACCCCAAGCACGCAAGACGGCAACACCCAAGACGGTCGCCCGCAAAGCCAGCCGGCGGAAAGGGGCCGGACGGCGGACAGGGCGGTAAAGGGAGAACACGGTGATCGAGAAGGCAGCAACGTGCTTTGCCGATCAGGCATGGCACGGCACGGCGGCGGTTGTCGAAAACGTGCAACTGGCCCGCAACACCTGGCGAATTCGCGTCGAGTGCCCCGAACTTGCCCGGCGGATCCTGCCAGGGCAGTTCGTCATGGTGCGTTTGGCCGAGAGCAACGACCCGCTGCTGGGGCGCCCGCTGGCCCTGTACGACACCTACCCGGCGGCCGATGGGCATCCGCAAGGTATCGACCTGGTGTACCTGGTGATTGGCCGCATGACGCGGAAGCTCCAGTCGCTGGCCGCCGGGGCTCGCGTGGAGATTTGGGGACCGCTGGGCAATGGCTTCCGTCCTCGCGCCACCGATCACCTGGTGATGGTCGCGGGCGGCATCGGCCAGACGCCGTTCCCGGCCCTGGCTCAGGAATATCTGGGGCTACGCACCTACGGTGATCCGCCGCGTACGGTCGAACCGGCCAAGAAAGTCACGTTGTGTTATGGGGTTCGCTCGGCCGAGTACCTGGCCGGCTTGGATGATTTTCGCCGACTGGGAGTCGATGTGCGGGTAGCCACCGACGATGGCTCCGCCGGCCACCACGGTTTCGTCACCGACGTACTCCGCAAGCTGCTCGATGAAATCGGGCCGGTGTCTTCGCCGGCGGATGATGGCCAGCAGCGTGTCCCGGTGCGCATCGTATCGTGCGGCCCAGAGCCGATGATGCACGCAGTAACCGAGCTGGCGACCCAGCGTGACGTGCTGTGCGAAGTCTCGCTCGAAACGCCGATGGCCTGCGGCATCGGGATCTGCTTCAGTTGCGTGGCGAAGGTTCGCCAGGCCGATGGCACCTGGGACTACCGCCGCACCTGCGTCGAAGGCCCAGTCTTCAACGGCGCAAGCATCGTGTGGGATTAACCTCGCATCCGTCGGGGCCCCTCTGTGGCCCAAAAGATCTGCCCTCATCAAGGGCGTGCAACGGTACCCCAAGGGGGCGCAGCGGCGGTGCTTTTCTGGCTTTCGAGCTTTTTCAAGACGACCTTACAGGTCATTTCCGCCAGGTGCGGCCATAGCGTGGCTCGGCCTGCAAACACGCTGATCAGATTCTCAACGGCCGGTGCCTCGCGGCTGTGGTCGATGACCGTTGGCAGCGGGGCTCGGCCAGGCTCGACCTGGTCGATGTACATCGCCTGGACGGTGGTGCCGGCCCATTCGATCGACTGGCGGTTATCGCGAGTGACGTCCGGGAACAGCCGGCCTACCTGGCTCCAGATGTAGTCGATTTCGGCTGGATCTGGCTGCGCGTTCGAGCCATCGGCGACAGGGATCCAGCGATTGCTGCCAAAGACCGAGACGGGTGGATGCGGCACGTGGTTGAAGCCGTCCAGGTCCATCACGCACAGCGGATGCTCGCAAATCCCGGGCCTCACGGCAATCAGGTGCGATTTCTGCGCCACGAGGGCCATGGCCAGTTGTGAACCGGCTGGACGCCCCGCGCCGTAACGTGGCAGCAGAAAACTGCCCACGGCGTTACCGGCCAGGATGACCAGTCGGGCGTGCAGTGTCTCGCTTTGGGCGACTTCCACGCCTGTTACCTGGTCGTCGCTGATGTGCAGTTGCGTTACCGGGGCCTGCGTGCGGATCTCCGCTCCGGCGAGTTCCGCGACTTGGGCCAACCGCTTCAGCAAGATCGGTGGACGGATCGCGCGGTCGGGCAGCTCAAACGCCTCGGCCGCCTGGGCAATGGCCAGGTGCGGAAACCGCTCAAAGAGTTTCTCACTGGTCAGCGGCGAATACGGGATACCCGCTCCCTCCCAGGCGTTCATCCAGAGATCGACGTCGGTGTCGGCATCTTGCGTCAGATACACCATCGGTCCGCAATGTGGCTCCAGCGCCTCGGGGCAGAATCGCAGCGTGTGCTCGTACGATTCGTAGCACATCTGCGCCAGGTCCATCCGCTGCGGGGCGAACCATGCGCCGCTGTAGAGCCAGCCCTGGTTGCGGGTAGAAGCCTCTTGCCCCAGTTTCGACGATTCCAGCACCGTGACCGACACACCGGATTGAGCCAGCCGGACGGCGATGGACAAACCAGCGACGCCACCTCCGACGATCACCACGCGGTTGGTGTGATGATGGGGGGCAGACATCGCCGTCTCCTTTGCTTGCGGCCAAGTGCGGTAGAAGGGGGGATTGCTGAGGAACCGATGGACATCAACCAAGGTGACCGAGGCGCGTGTCTCCCCATCGATGAGCACGCCGGTTAGGGGCACGTGTCGCGTTTCGGGCCGGATGCACGTTCAACATGCCCAGAAAAGTTGATAGGTCGAGGTTTAGGACCGGGCAAGCCGGTCCGCGCACGTGCATCCGGCGTTTGGCTGAGTGCGGGCTAAACTGGATGGGTTTGTCTAGTTTAACGCAGCGTTACCGCCGCTGTGGGGGAAGAAATCGGAATCTGCCCGAGATTTTGGGAGGCGGTACCGCAAGTGCCGGTTACTCGGTTTCGTCGGCCAGTAACTTCTCGAACTCTTCTTCAGTCAGGACGGGCACCCCGAGTTTTTGGGCTTTCTCGAGTTTGCTGCCTGCCTTCTCGCCGGCCACCACATAATCGGTCTTGCTGGAGACACTGCTCGCGGCCCGGCCGCCGTGCGCTTCGATCAGCGCCTCGATTTCATCGCGGGTGTACTTGCTGAGCGTGCCGGTGACGACCAGCGTTTTGCCTTCCAGCTTGTTGCTGGCGGCTCCGGTACGCTCGGAACGCGGCATCTCCATCGACACGCCGAGGCTGCGCAGGTCGTTGAGTGTCTCTTGTCCAAAGTCGCTGTGCAGATAGTCGTACACGCTTTGAGCGATGATGGGACCGATCTCGTGCGTTTGCGCGATCGTTTCCACGTCGGCCGCCATCAGGTTATCGATGTTCTGGAACTCCTCGGCCAACACCTGGGCGACTCGCTGACCGACGTGCGGGATCGAGAGCGCGTTGAGCAGGCGAGCCAGGCCTCGCGACTTGCTGGCTTCAATCTGGGCGATCAGTTTCTCGCTGGATTTCTTGCCCATGCGCTCCAGCGGCGTGAGCTTCTCGACCGTGAGGCGGTACAAGTCGCCAAACGTTTTGACCATGCCGGAGTCGGCAAGCTGCGCAATCAGCTTCTCACCCAGCCCTTCAATATCCATCGCATTGCGCGTGGCATAGTAGCGGAGACGCTCGCGGACCCGGGCCGGACAATACAGGTTGGGGCACCGCAGGTAGACGCCGCCTTCGTCCTTCACTAATGCTGTGTTGCACTCAGGGCAGTGCGTGGGCGGCGGATACTTGGGGAGCTCGCCTTTCCGTTCGTGTTTTTCGACCCGGACGATGTGCGGGATGATCTTGCCGGCCTTTTCGACCACGACCACGTCGCCAATCCGCACGTCCTTGCGCTCGACCTCGTCCCAGTTGTGCAGGCTGGCCCGGCTGACCGTGGTTTGCGCAAGTTCCAGAGGTTCCAATAGCGCCACCGGTGTCACGGCCCCGGTTTTGCCCACCTGGACCTGGATGCCAAGCACCTTGGTGACGCCTTCGTACTTTTCAAACTTGTAGGCGATCACCCAGCGAGGGCTCTTGGTGGTGCTGCCGAGCCGCTCGCGCTGATCGAAGCGATTGACCTTGATCACCAGGCCATCGACTTCAAAGTCCAGTTCGTGCAATTGCTCGATCAGCTCCTGGCAGTAGTCGATGACGGCTTCAATATCGGGCAGCACCTTCACGTGGGGCGTGGTCGGCAGGCCATAGCTGCGGAGCTGTTCGAGGAACTCCATGTGCGTGGTGGCATCCAGGCCCTGCGCATAGCCGACACCGTGGGCGAAAAACCGCAGGTTGCGCGCGGCGCACTCGCGGGGATCTTTCACGCGGATGGTGCCGGCGGAAAGGTTCCGCGTATTGGGGTAGGGGGGGAGGCCCCGAGCAGCCTGCTGCTCGTTGAGTTTGACCAGTTGGCTGTTGGTCATATAGACCTCGCCCCGCACCTCAAGCACCTCGGGCGGGTTGCCGTGCAGCCGCAGCGGAACGTCGCCGATGGTTCGCACGTTGTGGGTCACGTCGTCGCCCACTCGGCCATTGCCCCGGGTGGCGGCGCGTACCAGCCGGCCGTTCTCGTAAGTGATGGAGATGGCTACGCCGTCGATCTTGAGCTCGACGACCCACTCCACCGGCTCGCCGTCGAGCATCTTGGTTATCCGGTTGCCGTATTGGCGCAGTTCCTCGATGCTGTAAGTATTGTCGATGGACAGCATCGGAACGCGATGTTCGATCGGAGGCAAATCGCCCACCGGCTGGTCCCCGATCCGCTGTGTGGGGCTGTCGGGATCGACCAGTTCGGGGTGCTGGGCCTCCAGTTCCTTGAGCCGGTTCAGCAACCGGTCGTATTCCAGGTCGCTGATTTCCGGGGCCGCTTCGAGATAATACTTGCGGTCGTGGTAACGGATCTGTTCCACGAGCCTCGCGATTTCCTCAGCCGGATTGGCCATCGGTGTTTCCAAGCGAATCTAAGGAAAGACGATCGAGGGACGCCCTGCTGGCCGTTGCCCGCAACCAGCCTGCCCCCCAAGCGTGACCATTGAAGCAGATGCACGCGGCGCCTGACAAATCTGGAGCGGTGAAAAACATATCCTAAGGGCTACGGCCGGCCCAGAGCGGCTTTCCTGCCCGCAGTTTTGCGATCCAAGTCCCCCGCCTGTTGCCAAGATGAGTGGTCCTGATCCATCCAAGATTGCCAATGCACGCGTGCCCCGGCGGTTGCCCCCCGGCCGGCTGCGGACCGTGGTGGCCACCCTTGCGCTGGCGGCTTGGGGCTGTGGCTCGGCCGCCGAGCCGACGGAATCGGCCAGTACCGCTGCCGCACGTACGGCAGAGCCGTCGAAGCAGATCGTGGTCATCGACGACCTGGGGCGCGAAGTCCGCTTGGAACGATTGCCGCAGCGGATTGTGTCGCTGGTGCCATCGAGTACCGAGATAGTCTTCGCTCTCGGGGCGGGCGATCGGCTCGTGGGCGTGACCGAGTATTGTGATTATCCGCCTGAAGCTATGCGGCTGCCTCGCGTCGGCGGGTTCTCGGCCAACACGGTCAGCATCGAAACCGTGATCGGCATGGAGCCCGACGTGGTGCTGGCCACCGGCAAGCTGCACCAGGTGTTGATTGCGGAACTGGAGCGGCTGAATATCCCGGTCGTGGCCCTGGAACCGCAATGGTACGACGACGTGTGCGAAAACATCCTGCTGCTGGGGCGCGTGACCGGCAAGGAAGATCGGGCGAACGAAATCGCCGCTGCCATGCGTGCCAAAGCTGACGAGATTCGCAGCCAGGCGGCCAAGATCCCGGAAGATCAACGCGTGACAGTTTTCTACCAGGTGTGGCAAGACCCGCTGATGGCGGCCACCAGCCATTCATTCATCGGCGAAATGATCGAGATGGCCGGAGGACGGAACATCTTTGCCGATCTGGAACAGAGGTCGCCTCAAGTGAGTGAGGAAGCGGTGCTGGCCCGCGATCCCCAGGTGATCCTCGCTCCCTCGGTCGCCGATCGCGACGAAATCGTCCAGCGGATGCGGCAGCGTAGCGGCTGGGACCGCATCGCGGCGCTGCGTCACGACCGTGTGCACCTGGTGCCCAACGATATGGTTTCGCGGCCGGCGCCGCGGTTGGTCGAAGGCTTGCAGGCCATCGCCCATGCCATCTATCCGGAGTACTTTCCGTGAGCGGCGTGGTGTGGCGAATGGCGGGCCTGCTGGCCGTGCTCGTGGTGGTGACGGTGGTCAGCTTGGGCGTGGGGGCGAAAAGCATTCCGCCGGGTGAAGTCGTGTCGATTTTGCTGTGGCCCGACGATTCCGCCCATCAGCGGGCACACGTGGTCATCATCTGGGAAGCCCGGCTGCAACGGGTGATCTTGGCCATCTTGGTGGGCGCAGGCTTGGGGGCGGCGGGAGCCGGTTACCAAGGGCTGTTTCGCAACCCGCTGGCCGATCCGTTCGTGATCGGGGCTTCCAGTGGCGCGGCGCTGGGAGCCACCATTGCGTTAACGGCCGGCTTCACCGCCGCGTGGCTGGGCCTCAGCCTGGTTTCGCTTTCGGCCCTGATAGGGGCGATGGCCGCCGTGGCCGTGGTGTATGCCATCGCCAGTTTGGGCAATCAATTGCCGGCCGTGGGGCTGCTCTTGGCCGGTGCTGCGGTGGCCAGCTTTGTCGGCGCGCTGGTTACGCTTCTGATGGTCCTCAACGACGATCAGATCATGGCCGTGCTGGCCTGGCTGATGGGCAGCCTTGCCGGACGCGGTTGGCCGGCCGTCTGGGCGTCGGGGCCGCTGATTGTTCTTGGAGCGATTGGGTTGTGGCTGCTTGCCCGGCCGCTCGATGCATTGACGTTTGGCGAAGAGTCGGCGGCATCGCTGGGCGTGCGGATGACGCGCTTGCGGCTGGCAGTGGTGGTGATGGCCAGTCTGGCGACCGCCGCCGCCGTTTCCGCCGGCGGCATCATTGGCTTTGTCGGCTTGGTGGGGCCGCATGCCGCGCGGCTGCTGGTCGGACCGCGGCACGCGTGGCTGGTGCCTGGCAGTGCGCTGCTGGGCGCCTTGTTGCTGTTATTGGCCGACGATGTGGCCCGAACCGCAGCGGCTCCGACGGAACTGCCCGTCGGCATCTTCACGGCGCTACTTGGCGGCCCGTTCTTCTTGTACCTGCTGCGCAGCCACAGTGCCCGGCTCGGCACGGGGCCCGACTAGCCACGCCGCGTATCAATCGTTCATTCGCCGGGCAGCGGCTGAGCCTGCTGAAAGAAGGCTGTCATCTCGCTGAGGCTTTCGAAGATGAACCGCATGGCGGTGTAATGCCCTGCATCCAGCCACACGATCGGCGGCTCGCCGCAGGTCTTCCATAAGGCCTCGGCACAGGCGGGCGGAATGACTTCATCGTACCGGCACGACATCATCCTGATGTTGCGCTGTTGAAGTTGCCGTGGGTAGCTGGCCGGGTCCACCGGACGCAGCATCTCGCACAGGCTTTCCACCGTTCCGCCGTTTTGTTGCCAGGCAACCAGGGCCGGCCGGAGTTCCCGGGCGTTCCAGTTGGCGTGCCGCATGTCAGCCCCGGCCAGCATGAAGAAAGCGTTGTGCAGCCGCGGTTCGATCGCCGAAGCCAGTGCCGCCGTGATCCCCCCCATGCTGATGCCGAACACGCCCAGACGCTGCTGATCGACTTCGGGCTGTGCGGCCAGCCAGGCGGCTCCGCGACGAATGTCCAAAACGCCCTGAGTCATGCGGGCGACGGTTTGCGAGGGATCGGTGGTCACCATCCGCTCGCGCATACCGGCCGGACGCCGCGGGCCGTAGTAGGGCAACTTGATGAATAGGGCACACACACCATGCTGGGCCAGCGTGCGGCAGTACAGCCGCATCAAGTCGAAATCGCCGCCAAGGATGTGCAGCACAATCGTCGCCGGGTAACGGCCTTCAGCGGCCGGGCGGTAATACTCGCAGTGGACCGTGTTGTTCTCCGGATGCGGCGACGTGATGGGCGAAGGGAACCGTACCTCGAATTGCCGCGACTTGGTCGATGCCGTCGGCACCTGCTGCAGCTCGTACGGGAACCGGTGCGGCTTCAATTGAAACCGCTCCGGGAGGCTGGCCTCGCCCGGCGCTGGTTCAAAGACGACTTCGCCTTGGACGATGCCTGAGACTGTACCTCGGCCATCATCGGGCGCGGCGGCCACCGCGTGCGCTGGCCACACCACGCAGCCCGCCACGAGAATGGCGGCCAACCAACCCACGAAGGGGGCAAGTGCTCGGCAGCATTGGGGCAAGGCGATTCTCCCGATCGGAGTTCTCAGGCGGCACGCGCCGCATCGAGCCGAACGCGGCGCCGCAATCGTCACTCATCTTTGCGCTTATAGCCTGGAACGCTACGATACTCCAGCGTATGACTTGGGGCCTTCGGGGCACGGACGGATGAAGGCGGCCGCCCTACTTGGCGAGGCGGCCAGCCTTGAGCCTGACTAGGGATGACCGCCTGGCATGGATGGCAGCGCGAATACCGCCTCTTCTGGAAGGAACGCCCCGGCGGCGGCTGCGCCGCAGCGTATTTGGCGGCGGTATCTAAAGCAGACGCCTCTGGAATCGTTAGAGCCCCGGCGGATTTGCATCGTCAAACCCAGCGCCCTGGGCGACATCGTGCAGACGCTGCCAGTGCTATCGATGCTGCGCCAGCGATTTCCGCAGGCGCATATCGCGTGGGTGGTGAAGCCCGGCCTGGCTGGCATCCTGCGCGGCCACCCGGAGATCGACCAGATCATCGAGATGCCGCGCGGCCGCGGCTGGCGGTTAGTGTTGGGCTTCCTCCGGCTCTTGAACAATCTCCGCCGGCAGCGGTTCGACCTGGTGCTCGATATCCAGGGGCTGTTGCGCAGCGGGCTGATGACCTGGTCTACCCGCGCGCCGCGGCGGCTGGGGTATCGCCTCGCACGCGAAGGCGCGTTTCTGGCGTATACCGACACCATCGACGTCGACTACCGCACGATGCCGGCCTTGGAGCATTACCAGCTATTTGCCCGGCGATTGGGCTGCAGCGGCCCGGTACCCCAGGCCAAAGTGCCGATCACACACCAGGACCGTCAGAAGATTCATGCTCTGTTGGCGCGGTTACCGCGTCCCTGGCTGGCCATCCACGCCGGCGCGCAGTGGCAAACCAAGCGGTGGCCCCCGGAGGCGTTCGCCGAGGTGGGACGCTGGGCTCTGCAGCATTACGGCGCTGGCATCGTGCTGCTTGGTGGGCCGGGCGAAGGAGCCCTCGCCGCCCAAGTCGAGAAGTTGCTCGATGGGCCTGTGGTCAACCTGGCCGAGACTACCACGCTCACGGAACTTGCCGCCGCGGCCGAGGCGGCCGACGTGTTCTTGTCCGGCGATACGGGCCCGATGCACCTGGCTGCGGCCGTCGGGACGCCGGTTGTCGCATTGTTCACCTGCACCAGCCCCCTGAGGGCCGGCCCGCGCGGAGCCGGCCACCACGTGGTAGCGACAACCGTGCCGTGCGCGGCCAGCTACCTGAAGAAGTGTCCCGACATGAAATGTATGCGGGAGCTGACGCCACAGCGGGTGTGGCCCGCGGTGGCCGGATTGCTCGACCAGGCGGTGCAACGCCAGGCGGCCCAGCGCGCGGATTGCGGATAATATCGTATGCGCGGTTAATACCAAATACGCGGCGTTCGCCCTTAAAAAGTGGGTGATGTTCGCCGCTTCGCGAGATTAGGTAGAAATTTCGGAGCCGCTTTGCGCTTATTATGAGGAGACGCAGGATGGGATGATTCATCATCCGTTGCGTCACCCGTGAACGATCAATCAGCGTAATGCGCTGCCGAGGATGGGGCCCGGCCGCATGGAGAGAAAAGGGGGCAACACGGGCTGGGGATGAAGGTTTCCCCTATGCGACGTTCTTTGGGGAGAAATCCTAGTTGCCCGTCGTACGGCGATAGGTGGACGATAGCTTCGAGAAGGTTTTCACGGGGCGCGGTCTACGCTGGAAGCTAACCCGGCCCGCAGCGGCAGCTAGGGTCATCCTGGCAAGCACCGGAACGAGGTAGAGATGACGTCGGAAGCCAATTCCCAGGAACCCGTTCTGGACGACCGCGCGCAGCGCATCTCCTCGGTAGTGCACGACCTTCGTCACTGTCTGCACGTGCTGCGGATGGGGCTGACCCTGCTCAAGTCCAACCGCATCAAAGAAGACGAGTTTCTTGAAATCTGCGGCACGATGGAAGGTGAGGAACGCCGTGCCGCCGAACTGGTCGAAGAACTCGTGGCCTTTGCCCGCGGTCAGAAGTGACCCCGGGACCAAAAAGGCTCTGTGGCCCCGACGCGGCGGCTTACATGGCCGCTTCGTAAAGCTGATAGAGTTCTTCTTCGCCCACGGGCCGCGGATTGAAACCGCCGGTCCACTGCTTGGCGGCGTCCACGGCCAGCACGCGGAGCCGGTCGGCTGCCACGCCCAGGTCGCGCAGCCGCAGTGCCAGACCTGCCTTGGCGACAAGCTGGCTCACGCGATCGGCCAACTCGCTCGATGCGGCGTCCGGCGAACGCGCCGCGCCATTGGCACTGGGCAGAAGCTCGGCATATAGCCGGCCGACTTCCACACCGTTGAACCGGATCACGTGCGGCAGCATCAGGGCTACGGCCTGACCGTGGACCACGTTGTAATGCTGGGTGAGCGGGTTGGCCAGCGCGTGGGCGGCCCCCAGCATGCTGTTCTCGATGGCCAGGCCCGCGAAGAAAGCGCCAAGCTGCATCGCGCCGCGGGCTTCCAGATCGTTGGGGTCATCGAGCACGCGGGGGAAGTTGGCTTCCAAGAGTTTCCACGCTTCGCGGCTGAAGAGCAGCGAAACCGGATTGCGCGGCCGGGTTACGTACGTTTCGAGCGCATGGGCCACGGCGTCAATGCCTGTCAGCGCCGTTACTTGCGGCGGCTGCGTGACCGTAAGCTGCGGATCAAGCAGAGCGATGCGGCAAGCGGCCTTTTTGTCGCCGCAAGCCATCTTTACGTGCGTCTGGGCGTCGGAGATCAGGGCAAAGCTCTGGGCCTCGCTGCCAGTGCCGGCCGTGGTCGGCACGGCGATCATGGGGAGCATCGGCTCGCGGGCTTTGCCGACACCCCAGTAGTCGCGCATCTGCCCGCCGTTGGTGTACACAAAGTTGATGCCCTTGGCGCAGTCCATTGAGCTGCCGCCGCCCAGGCCGATGAGCAAGTCGGGTTGAAAGTCGCGTGCCGCGGCCACGCCCTGATCGACGTTGTCGGTGGTGGGGTTCTCGACCACGCCGTCGAACACCATGGTGGTCAGCCCGGCGCGATGCAGCGAAGCCAGGCCACGTTCGACATGGCCGCACTTTACGATGCCAGGATCGCTAACGACCATCGCCCGGCGTGCCCCCAAGCCGGCCGCAAGTTCGCCCAATTCTTCAAGTCGTCCCGGGCCGAACACCAGCCGGGTGGCGGTCTGAAAATCAAATGGCTTCATAGGCGGACGTTTCTTAGGCCAGGCAGGTCGGATCGTCGGGGAGGAAACATCGCCTGCGCGGCGCGGGGGCAGGAATAGCCTGGGAGGCGCTATACATCTGGGCTGGCAGCCGGCGCGACGGGGGCCTGCCAGCCAGCCGGGCACATCACCCAAGCCGAGGCCACCAGGGTCGTTACGCCGACCGTATTTCTACAGCCGCAGTTTACCAAATCCGCCTGGGGACTAGAACTCGAAACCGCAGCCCCCAGAGTTGGTATCTGTGCTGTGCCGGGAGGCTATCCTTTCCACTTACTGACGATGTCCAGCACAGCGTCGTGCAGGTGTCCGTTGGAGGCCAGCACGCTGCTCTTGGCCAGCGGAAGAGGTTCGCCCTGGCAGGTGGTAACGCGGCCGCCGGCTTCTTCCACGAACAATCGTCCGGCGGCGAAATCCCACGCCGAGAGCTGGTATTCGAAGTAGGCGCCGTACATGCCCATGGCCACTTGGGCCAGGTCGAGCGAAGCGGTACCAAACCGGCGGATGCCGTGGATCTGTTGGCCGAACAGTTCGCGGATCGCGCGGAGCGTGGCTTCCATCATGGCCCCACGGTCGTAATAGAACCCCACGCCTACCAGCGACTGGCTCAGCGACGTCTGGTTGTTCACCCGCACGCGGCGGCCGTTGTACCAGGCACCCTGGCCGACTTCGGTCACGTACCAATCCTCACGCACCGGGTTATAGATCACGCCGCAGCGAGGCTGGCCATGCTCGTAGTAGGCGATGGAAATCGCAAAGTGCGGGATGCCGTGGGCAAAGTTGGTCGTGCCGTCCAGCGGATCGACGATCCAGAGCTTCGCGGCGGTTACGTCGGCCTGGTGCGACTCCTCGCCCAAGATGGCATGGTCGGGATAGGCTTCGCGGATGGCTGCTACGATGGCGTTTTCGGACTCGATATCGGCGTCGGACACCAGGTCCGATACCGCCTTGGTCCGCATCTCGACGCCGTCGCGAAAATAGCGGGCGACAATCGCCCCGCCGGCTTGAGCCGCCTGCTTGGCGACTTTCAACTCCTGAGATTCGTGCTCCATGATTGCCTGCCGGGCCGTGATGGTGAGTGTGCAATCTGCCCTCGCGTAATAGCGCGGGCAGCAGAGATTCCGTCAAGGGGAGTGGGCAGCCGCCCAAAAAGGGCAGGGCGGCCAATTGACGCAGCAGCGCACTGCCTAACGCTCGCGCGTTACGATCACGATGCCTGCGGCCACGGCGGAGCCGCCCACCAGCAGCCACGGCGAGATATGATTCCCCCGCAGCAGCACGCCCAGGATGATGCCGAAGATCGGTTGGGCAAACCCGAACACGGCCAGTTGGCTCGCCCGATGCCGCCGCAGCAGCGTGGCCCAGGCGGCAAAACAAAAGCCGGCAACGATGATGCCTTGATACAGCAGGGCCCACGTGGCGGCGGGCTCGAATCGGATCTGCGAAAGCGGCTCGGTAAGCAAGCCCGTGAGCAAAAGCAACGACGCGCCGACGGTGTTGCTCCACAGCACGAGTTTGCCAGGCTCTACGGTGCCCAGCGCGTGCTTGCTGTAAACGATGTTGCCGGCCAGGAACCAACTGCTGACGAACACGATCAAATCGCCCGATAGGTGCCCCACTCGGGTGGCATCGCCCGTGGCATTGCTGGACCCCAGCACCACGGCCACCACACCCACCGCCGAAAGCGACAGGCCAATGGTCTTACCCACCGTCAACCGATCGCCGGCTAACAGGAAATGGGCCAACAGTGCCACCCAGACCGGGTTGGAGCCGATCAGTACCTGGCCGTGCGCGGCCGAGGTCAACGTATGTCCCCAGTGGAACAGGCCGATCTGAATGCCCAGTAGTGTGCCGGCGATCAGGATCGGTTTCCATTGCCGGGGACGCACGGCGAGCGGCTGGCCGTCCCACCAACACCACAGGGCAATGCAGATGCTGCCCAGCCCGAACCGCACGCCAGCCGTCATCAGCGGCGGCCAGACGTCTTGGGCAAATTGAATGGCGACCGACGTCCCCGCCCACAGGATCGCGCACAACAGGGCCAGCGCCGCTGCCGGGATGGTGATCGGCTGTAGGCTCGACATCGACGGCGCAGGCCCGGCTGCCGGAGTATCAGACGTGCGCGCGGTGTCATCGTCCGATTTGGGGGCATGAGCTGCATCCGCGGTGGGCGAAGTTGCCGCTGACGTGGCCGGCAACCCGGGGGTGGCCGCACGGCTGGAATCATGGCGCAACTGGTCCGTATTGCTGGGCTGTCGCGGTGAGTGATCGAACTCATGCGCCATGGGGATGTCGTCTTCTTGAAACCAAGGAGCGAAGGCGCGGCGGGCAAACCGTGGCCGCCTGATACCGGGACGCCTCGTGCATTCCCTATCAGCGATCATGGGGTATGCGCCCATCGCTGGGAAGGGGGGGAGGTCCCCGGGGGGCCTATGGGTAAGGTCACTGGGCGGCTTCGCTGGGTTCGATCTTCAGCGGAACACGGGCATCGATGAGCAGGGCGCTCACGCCGCTAATGAAAAACGCCCCTGCGCAGATCATGAAGACGCCGTCCCACCCTACGCGGCTAGGCACCAGCAGGATCGACGATGCAATCGCGGCCCCGAAGTTGCCCCACATGTTGCCCCATCCCAGGGCCGAGCCGACGTGCTTGCCGGCGATATCCTGTTGGAAGGCCCAAACAGCCGAGATGCCCAGGTCGGTCGAAAACGCCACCAGCGCAAACGCTGACACATACACCCACAGCGGCAGCTCGAGCCCCGGAATGACGTATGGCAGCAGGCAGACCAGGTAGCCCGCCATGGCCGTGAACCGGGACAGGCCCATCGGCAGGGCGCGGCCCCACCGCAGCCCCAGTTTGCGGGCCAGGATATCGGTCAACGGGCCGCCTAGCAGCATGCCGGCCCAGCCCACCGTCATGGGAAGCAGCATGTAAAAGCCACGCCGCTCGATCGGCACGCGGTGGACTTCGTCGAGGTAACGGGCGAGCCAGGTGGTGAGGAACACCCAGCCCACATTGGTGGTGAACTGCGAGATCGACGTCATCCACATGTTGAAGCTGGTGAGGATGGCTCGAATGGGCAGTCCCTTGGCCCGACCGCTTGCGGCGGCCACGGTGGCCGGCCGTCCTTGTTCGATGGCGGCCAGTTCTGCCGCGTTGCAGCGCGGATGCAGGCGGGGCTCGTCGCGCACGACCCACCAGAAGAATGCGGCCACGCCCAGCCCCAGTGCCGCGTACAAGTACATCACATCGCGCCAACCTTCGCCGTACACCTTGCGAATGTCGGCATAGGCCGATTCGAGCAGCAGCCGGTTGAGCCTCGCCTGTTCTTCGGACGAAAGCTGCGTATTGGGCGACTCCGGATCGCCAATCAGGAACTTCGCCTGCTGAGGAAGCGAGTCCCAGGGAAACACCCCGGCGGCATACAGTTGCGGATGGGCCAGCAGCGCGTTGAAGGCCTCGACCAGGTGAGGCCGCGCTTCCTCGAATTGCTGCTGCAGGATCTGACGCTGCTCGGTGGCATCGTCGCTGGCGGCAGCCGACGCTTGGGAATCGGTTTGCTTCTTCAAGGCAGCGTGACGACGGCCCAGGTCGCGGAGCGTTTCGGCGGTTTCGGCCGGCAGCAACTCCAGCACCCGCTTGCCGACGGCAGCCTTCAGTTGCTGGTTGGAGTCGCGCTCATCTTCGGGCAGATGCTCCGCCAGCGTGATTTCGTAAGCCAGGTTGGGGCCCATCAGGTCGCTCGGCGTCAGCAGCGACGACACGCTCACCGGCACAAAGGCCACCAACAGCAGCGCCGTGAGCAGCGGCGCCAAGGCCCCGCCAATGCGGCCGCCCATGGCCACAATACTGCTGGCCGTACCTCGGGCGGTGAACGGTACCCATTTGCTGATGAGGTTGGCGGCGGTCGGGTAGGCACCGGCTTGCCCGAAACCAAAGCCAGAGCGGAACAGAAGTAACGCCAGGAAGCCGCCGGCCAGGCCGATCAGTCCGGTGAAGATGGACCACGTCAGAATGTAAATGGTGAGCATCGTCCGGCCGCCAAAGCGGTCGGACAACCAGCCGGCCGGCACCTGTCCCAGGGCGTAGGTGTAAAAGAAGGCGCCGAAGATCCAGCCGATCTGGGCGTCGGTCAGCCCCAGACCTTGCTTGATGTAGATCTCGACGATCGAAAGGCAGAAGCGGTCCAGATACAGCAGAACCGACATCAGCGTGGCTGCCAGGACAACAAAATACCGTTGGTGCGTCGGACGGGTAGGGGCAGACATTGCGGTGACGCCTTGCAAGCGGTTCATGGGCAGCCAAACGGAAGGGGCAGCCCGCCAATGTAGAAAGCCCGGCAAGTCCGTGCAAATTCCGTCCGCTCTGCTCCGCCCGTTTTAGTTCCCGATCATTGCGGCCAGGCGGTCATAGCTGGCGGCGATGCCTTGTTCCATGCCCGAGGCTATGGCGCCATCGCGAGCCTCGCGCGAGGGGAACACCACTGTTATGGTCATGTGGGTTTGCCCATCCTGTTCGGTGAGAGTGAGCGTGGCCAGTTGCTCGCTCGATTGCGCTTCGCAGCCGAACTCGAAGCGTTCGGTGCGAACGATCCGCTCCGGCGGCACGATTTCGCGATACTGACCGCACCTGGCCATCTGGTTGCCGTCGGCGTGCTGCCAGACATGGCGAAAGGTGCCGCCAGCGGTCAGATCGTTTTCGCACTCGGTCATCGTCCATCCCGGCGGTCCCAGGAGCCACCGCTTGAGCTGCTTCGGCTGCGTAAGGGCTTCGAATACCAGAGCCCGAGGCGCGTCGAACGTGCGCTGGATGACAATCTCGCGCTCTCCTGAGGTGACAACGGTTTGTGGAGATCGGGAAGACATGGCATTGGCTCCGTAAGACAGGGCTTAGCGGCGAGACTCGTGTCGCGAAGGTAACGTCGAGCTAGTTGGATAGGGACGAGTTTCTCGTCCAACAAGTTACACGCATACCGGCTCAAAAGAGAGCGTTTGCTGTTGCCAAGCCGCGGTCGGCGAAGAAACGCTGGCGGGCGGTGGGCCGCGCTGGTTAAGTTGGTGCGCGATCAACCGACTACGGATCGATCACGTGACCGAGGGCGTGTTCTAGGAGCCACCGGAGATGGGATGGCGAACGGGATTGCTGAGTCTGCTGGCGCTACTCGTCGCGGCTACAATTGCCAAGGCGGTCGAGAAGCCGCGGCCTAACATCCTGTTCCTGCTCGCCGATGACCAGGCGTACGATACGATCGCCGCGTTGGGCAATCGCGAGATCGAAACGCCCAACCTCGATCGGCTGGTGCAACGCGGCGTGACCTTCACCCATGCCTACAACCAGGGCAGTTGGTTGCCGGCCGTGTGCGTGGCCAGCCGCACCATGCTCAATACGGGCTTGAGCCTGTGGCGAGCCCAAGCGGCCGAGAAGAATCTGAACCAATGGGTGCAACAGCGCCGACTCTGGCCGCAGTTACTGGCCACTGAAGGCTACGACACGTACTTCACCGGTAAGTGGCACGTTAAAGCCGATCCGCAGCAGGTGTTCCAGGTCGTCCGCAACGTGCGCGGCGGGATGCCGGCTCAAACGCCCCTGGGTTACAACCGGCCCGTGGAAGGTCAGCCCGACGCCTGGAAGCCGTGGGACCCGCAGTTCGGCGGTTTCTGGCAAGGCGGCAAGCATTGGTCGGAAGTGGTGGCCGACGATGCGATCGACTACCTGGCGATGGCCCGCGGCAGCCAGAAGCCGTTCTTTATGTACATCGCGTTCAATGCGCCGCACGATCCCCGGCAATCACCTCGCGAGTATGTCGACAAGTACCCACTCGAAAAACTTTCGCTGCCCGAGCCGTTCTTGCCGTCGTACCCCTTGGACATTGGCAGCAACCGCATTCGCGACGAGCAGTTGGCCCCATTCCCCCGCACCGAGCATGCGGTGAAGGTGCATCGCCAGGAGTACTACGCGATCATCACGCACCTGGACGCCCAGATCGGCCGTATCCTCGACGCGCTTGAAGCCAGCGGCCAGGCGGAGAACACGTACATCGTGTTTACCTCCGACCATGGATTGGCTTGCGGCCATCACGGGCTGATGGGCAAGCAGAACATGTACGAGCACAGCATGCGCGTGCCATTTGTCGTCGTTGGCCCGGGCGTCACCGCCGGTCAGCGGATCGACGCGCCGATCTATGTGCAAGACATCATGCCAACGACGCTGGAGTGGGCCGGGGCCAAAGTGCCGGAGGGCGTCGATTTTCGAAGTCTGGTGCCACTGCTGCAGGGCAAGAGCGACGGCTGGCGCGATACCATCTACGGCGCGTACATGGACTTTCAGCGGATGATCGTGCGCCGCGGGTACAAGCTGAATGCGTATCCCAAGATCGACGTGGTGCTGCTGCATCACCTGCAGAACGACCCCAACGAGATACGCGACCTGTCCGAGAATCCCGATTACGCCGGGCCATCCATGATGCTCAAGGAGGTCCTGAAGCGAGTGGCCAGCGAACTGGACGATCCACTGTTCAAACAGAGGCGGCCCTAACGCTGCGATCCGCCGCTGCGTGCCTCGCCAAACGTCGTTTGCCAGCGCCCAATTCACGGCTCGCTCCGCGCCGAACCCAACTGGTAGAATGATCTGGCCGAGCAGATGCCGGTAGTTGCATGGGGGGCATCCTGTCGTCGTTGAACCATGTCGGGCACATCATCACACACCAGCTTGCGGCTCGCCACGCCGATCAAATACCTCAAAGGGGTTGGGCCGGACCGCGCGCCGCTGTTTCACAAGCTGGGAATCCGCAACGTCGCCGAGTTGTTGTTCCATTTTCCGCGCGATTACCAGGATCTGTCCGACGTACGGGAAATGGATGAACTGGAGGACGGCGCCACCGTCAGCGTGATCGGCACGGTGGAGGACATCGACCAGCGGACGACCTCTCGAGGCACCATCACCGGCGTGCTGATCGGCCAGGGCGAACACCACGTCCGTGGCGTGTGGTTCAACCAGGCCTACCTGCGGCAGAAGTTCCACATCGGCCAGACCGTGGTGTTCTCCGGCAAGGTCCAACTGCGCAACCTGGCCTGGGAGATGGCCCATCCACGCGTCCAGTGGCTACAGGATGGCGAACAGGTCAGCGGCGAAATCCTGCCGATCTACCCGCTGTGTGAGGGGCTCAGACAAGAACACGTCCGCCGGGCGATGCGCAATGCGCTTGAGAAGTACGTGGACCACCTGGACGAGGTCTTTCCGGCCGATTACCTCCAGGCACATCAGCTTTGGCCGCTCAAGCAGGCGTTGCCCCAGGTGCATTTTCCGTCGTCGATGGAATACCTCCAGCAGGCTCGGCGGCGGCTCATCTATCAAGAGCTGTTGGTGATGCAGCTCGGCTTGGCCTTGCGGCGGCAGATCACCATGCAGCAGTCGGCGATTCCGCTGCCGGCTACCGGTAAGATCGACGCCCGTATCTTGCGGCTCTTCCCGTTTGAGCTGACGGCTGGCCAGCGCGAGGTGATCGATGCGGTGGCGGCTGACATGGCTCGCAGCCGGCCCATGAACCGGCTGATTCAAGGCGACGTGGGCAGCGGCAAAACCGTGATCGCCGTGTATGCCATGTTGCTGGCCGTGGCTCACGGATGCCAGGCGGCGCTGATGGCCCCGACGGAAGTACTGGCCCGGCAACACTATGAAACGCTCAAGCGGTTGCTGCACAACAGCCATGTGCGGCTGGGGCTGCTCTCGGGCAGTCTTTCCGCCAAGGAGCGGCAGCAAACACTTACCGGGCTCGCGGCCGGCGAGATCGACGTGGTGGTCGGCACGCAGGCCCTGATCCAGGACGGCGTGCAATTCGCCAAGCTGGCCCTGGTGGTGATCGACGAACAGCACAAGTTCGGTGTGAAACAACGGGCGGTGCTGCGCGGGGCGGGCTTGCAACCGCACTACCTGGTGATGACCGCCACGCCGATCCCTCGCACGATCAGCATGACGCAATTTGGCGATTTGGACGTGTCGACGCTCCGCGAAAGCCCGCCGGGCCGCAAGGGCGTGAAAACCTACCTGGTGCCGGAAGAGAAACGCGAAGCCTGGTGGGACTTCTTCCGCAGCAAGCTTCGCGAGGGCCGGCAAGGTTACGTGGTGACGCCGCGTGTCGAGCAGGCCGAAGATAACCCGGCTAGCGTCGAGGAGCGGTTCGCTTCGCTGGCCAACGGTGAGTTGGAAGAGTTTCGGCTGGGCATGGTGCATGGCCGTATGGCGCCGGAGGAGAAGGAAGCCTGCATGGCCGCCTTCCGGCGCGGCGAAATCCAGGTGCTGGTCTGCACCACGGTGGTCGAGGTAGGTGTCGACGTGCCCAACGCCACGCTGATGGTGATCGAATCGGCCGAGAGCTTCGGCCTGTCGCAATTGCACCAGCTTCGCGGCCGGGTGAGCCGAGGAACGCACCCGGGCGTGTGTGGGCTGTTTGCCGACCCGCAGAACGAGGAAACGCAAGCCCGGCTGGAGGCGTTCGTCTCCACCACCGACGGCTTTGAACTGGCCGAACTGGACTTCAAGCTGCGCGGGCCCGGCAACCTGTTCAGCACGCAGCAGCACGGGATGCCGCCGTTGTACATTGCCGACCTGGCACGCGATCGCGTGTTTCTGGAAGAAGCTCGCCGCGATGCCCAGCAGCTTGTGGATATCGACCCCGGCCTGGCGAATCCCGAGTTCGCCTTGCTCCGGCGGATGGTGCTGCGGCGATACGGGCAGGTGCTGGAACTGGGCGACGTGGGCTAATGCCCCTGCCTGTTGCTCGGCTATCGGGGACACTTTGCGGACCAGGATCCGGGGGCATGCGATGGAGTCGCCGTTGCTTCATACCTGCCGGCGGCCCGATGGATGAGCACGGCTCGCAGAGCCTCGGTACGCCTGCACACGTGACGAAAGAAGGGGAGCGAAAACAAAAAACGCGGACCACGGAGCGTTGCCGTGGTCCGCGTAAATGTGTCTGAATGGTGAATCGCTTACTTGCGGCCGGGGAAGATCTGCTCGGTATTGTCGCGCAGCACCTGGATGCCCAGAGCCAGTGCCCGTTCTTCACTCCAACCGCGGTCGATCACAAACTTTTCGGCCAGCACTTTGGCCAAGATTCGCTTGTACATGGCGAACTTGGGCAGGGCGAACTCCAGCTTGTACATGTCGCTGTAGTAGCCGATCTGCTTGGTGCGGGGCACGGCTTCCAGCCGGGCGGCCACGTCGTGCTCGATGAAGGTCGGTGTGTTGCTGTACCACCAGTGGCCGTTGGTGATGATGTTGGGGAAGATCCAGGCGTAGCTGGTCAGTTCCTGGTTGGTCACGCTGGCCAGCACCGAGATCGGGAACTTCACGCGGTGGAAGGCATTGAACAGTTCGCGGTACTGGATCAGCGACACCCGGCTGTCGTACAGGTCCTGCCCTTGGTACACGCCGGCCGGATACACGGCCCGGTTCACTCCGATCATCAGGTCGAACGGCAGACCGTACTCGTCGCACAGCTCGGCCAGGGTCCAGAACACGTACTGGCTGAGGGCTTCGCGCTGGTCGGCCGAAACGCTCTCGCCCTGCTTCCACACGGCACTCACCGCGGCATCGGCCTGGGGACCGGCCGACGAGGGTTGCGGAGCAAAGTAGGGCGGCAGCGAGATGGCACACGCCCGGGCCCCGCGGGACGTGAACCGCTCAAACAGCTTGGCCAGGGCCGAGCGGAGCGTGGCACTGTCGGTGACGGACACACCGGAGGATTTTTCGAGCCGCTCGCGGACCGTGGCCTTGGCCAGGTGGAATACCAGGTCGTCGGTCCGCAGGCAGGGGATGTAGCGGTTGGTGTCGAAACCTTCCAGCGGATCGTCGAAGTCGTTGGTGAGGAATACGCCGGTGAGGCGACTGGTGCGCAGCACCTCGTCTTCCCAGCCGGGCTGGGCCATCTTGGCCGCTGAGGCGTCGTAGATGGCTTCCCAGTTCTCGGGCGTGAGCCGGTCGTGCTCAAAGCCGAAGAACACCTGGAGCATCTCGATCAGCCAACTGTACTGCACCGTGTTGTCCAGCGGCGCCAGGTTGTGGACCAGCCGGCGGACCTTCTCCTTGGGATCCAGGCCCGGCTCCTCAATCCGTTCCTTGGGCATGCCGGCCGAATGGGCCAGTTCGGTGTAGTAGTGGTAGCCGAGGATGTCGGCCAGGGTGGTCGACGCCGGTTGATGCGCGTTGATGTGCGTATGCGGGTCGATAATCTCCAGCTTGTCCAGCTCGTTGAACAGCCGAGTGCGAAGTTCTAGCGACATCCCAACAACCTTGGCGGTAAGACGAAAAACAACGTACGATGGCTCCGTTGTAACAAATCGCGGCTGCTGTGCCAGGGTGCCCCCGTGTCACTAAGGCACCAGGCGTAGCATGCCCGAATCGGCGGCCACGGCTTCGTCGGCCCACAGGTTACCCGCGCAGTCGCGGGCAGCATGGCTGGGGGGCGAGATCGCGCGGCTGCGGACCCAAGAAGGTTTCCACCTGGGCGTGACGCCATGCGCGCGGGTGAGCCTGGCAGGCAGCGTTTAGAAGCAAGTGCCGACGTTCCAAGTTGATGCGTCAAACGACCACCGGCGGACGCGTTTTCGGCAGAAACTGACCACGCCGGAGATTGGCTCCAGGCCTATACTAATACAAAGCCGATACCCGTTCGGCAGAGCCGTGGCCGCAGCCAAGCCGCCCTGCCGGCACCAGCGGACCTGCCAAGGGGAAAAGCAGCCCGCAAACCCTTACCCACCATAGGCTCCGGGGTTTGACACGCGGACCGCGCTTGGGCGAAAATACCCCGGCCCTTGAACCTATTACAAAGGCCTATTCCCTTATGACCCGAGTCTTTCGTTCCGGCGGCCCTCGTCGCGCGAGAAATAGCTTGATACTCCAGGAAGAAGAACGGGAGGGCATGCGCGCCGCCGGACGCTTCAATGCCCAACTGATGGATTTCATCCGCCCGTATGTCAAACCGGGCGTCACCACGGGCGAGATCGATCGGCTGGTCCACGAGTACACGCTGGACCACGGGCACACCCCGGCGACGCTCGGGTATCTGAACTATCCCAAGTCGACCTGCACCAGCGTCAACGAGGTTGTCTGCCACGGCATCCCCAACGACAAGCAGGTGCTCAAGGAAGGCGACATTGTCAACATCGACCTCACCACCATCGTCAACGGCTGGTACGGCGACCAGTCGGAAACGTTCCTGGTGGGCGAAGTCTCCGAGACGGCTCGCCGGCTCGTGCAATGCACGCTGGAGTGCCTGTACCTGGGCATCGAAGCCATCAAGCCGCACGGCCGGGTGAACGACATTGGCCGGGCGATCGAGCGGCACGCCCACAGCTACGGCTTCTCGGTCGTAACCGAGTACCAGGGCCACGGCATTGGCCGCAGGTTCCACCAGGAGCCGGGCATCCCGCACTACCCGCACCCCGGGTATCGCAAGCGGATCGAGCCGGGCATGTGCTTCACGATTGAGCCGATGATCAACGAGGGCGTCCACAAGACGGTGCTCGACCCAACCGATGGCTGGACGGTCCGCACGGCCGACGGCAAGCTCTCGGCGCAGTTTGAGCACACGATCTTGATGACCGAAGAGGGCCCCGAAATCCTCACGATGACCCAGCACGGCCCCAAGCCGGGTCACAAGTTCTAACGGGCGTCTCAGCGGTCCAGAAACATGCCGCCGGTGCGGTTCCTGAGCGTCGGCGTGGCAGCTTTCCAGCAACAACAAGAACGCCGCGTGCCACAGGAGCACGCGGCGTTTTAGCATTTGGGTACGTTGGCCTGAGCCCGGTCAGCTGGGCAGTTACTGGCTCACGTCGGCGAAGATGTGCTTGAGGGCTTTCAGGCCGGCCGGGCCTTGGCGGCCGTCGACCACCACGTTGACCCGCACTTCGCTGGTGTTGACCATCTCGACGTTGATGCCTGCCTCGGCCAGCGACTTGAACATGCGAATCGCCACGCCGGTGTTGGAACGCACGCCCACGCCCGCCACCGACAGCTTGGCCACTTCCGGGGCACTGGTGACGGGGCCGGCGCCTAGCGAGTCGCACACTTCGCGGGCCAGGCTCAAGGCACGCTGCAGGTCGGCGCGAGGAACGGTGAAGCTCAGGTCGGCCCGCTGATCGCGGCCCATGCTCTGCACGATCATGTCGACAAAAACGCCGGCCTGGGCGATCGTCTCGAACACCTTGGCCGAAACGCCCGGCGTATCGGGCAGGTCGTTGATGGTGACGCGGGCCTGGGTATCGTCCAGCGTGATGTTGCTGATCGTCAGGTCTTCCATACCTTGGAGCCGCGACACGATCCGATCCAGCGGAACTTCCTCCTGCGAACCCTGCAAGCCGGCGACTACGTCCACGCCGTTGCCGCCGACCCGGTTGGGGCCGTTGCCGCCGTTGTCGTCCAGGTCCGCAGGCGGCTTATCCAGCTCGAACGTCTGGTGAACCGCCCGCAGGGCCGGCAGGGCCTGGTCGCGGGCCACCACGGCCGAGATCTTGATCTCGCTCGTGGAGATCATTTGGATGTTGATGCCCGCATCGGCCAGTGCCTGGAACATGGCCTGGGCGACGCCGGTCTGGCGGGCCATGCCCAGCCCCACGACCGAGATCTTGGCCACCTCTTCGTCGTAGGTGTAGCCTTCGGCATTGAGCTCCTCACAGGCTTCGGCCACGGCTTCGAGCGCAGCCCGCATGTCGACCTTGGGCACCGTGAAGCTGATGTCTGCCTTGCCGTGCGTTCCCACGTTCTGCACGATCATGTCGACCGCGATGTTCCGCCGGGCGATCCGTTCGAAGATCGCCAAGCTGGTGCCGGGCGTATCGGGCACGCCCAGCACGCTCACGCGGACGTCGTCCTTCACCAGCGCGGCACCGCACACGGCGCGCTCGCGCGATTCGGGCTCGCTGACGATCATGGTGCCTGGCACGTCGGCGAAGCTGCTGCGAACGTGGACCGGCACGCGGAACTTCTTGGCGAACTCGATCGAGCGGCTGTGCATCACGCCCGCCCCGAGGCTGGCCAGCTCGAGCATTTCGTCGTAGCTGATCCGGCTCATCTTGCGGGCTTCGGGCAGAATGCGCGGATCGGTGGTGTAGACGCCATCGACGTCGGTGTAGATCTGGCACTGGTCGGCTTTGAGCACCGCCGCCAGCGAGACGGCCGAGGTGTCGCTCCCGCCGCGGCCCAGCGTGGTGATGTTGGAGCTTTCGTCAATGCCCTGGAACCCGGCCGCGATCACGATGTAGCCGTCGTCCAGCGCCTTGCGCAGCCGCTCGGTGTTGATCGACTGGATGCGGGCCTTGGTATGGGTGCTGTCGGTCTTGATGCCGATCTGGGCCCCCGTGAGGCTGATCGCTTTGTAGCCCAGCGCGTCGATTGCCATGGCCATCAGCGCGATGCTGACCTGCTCGCCGGTCGAGAGAAGCATGTCCATCTCGCGGGCCGGCGGCCGCTCGTTGACCTGGTGAGCCAGGTCGATGAGCAAATCGGTGTTTTTGCCCATCGCGCTGACCACGACCACCACCTGGTGACCTTGCTGATGCTCGCGAATGGCTTTGCGGGCGGCCGCCAGGATCTTTTCGCTGTCGGCGACGCTGGTTCCACCAAATTTTTGAACGATCAGTGACATATTCGTCCGCGGGGTAATAAGCGACTGTTGCGCGTGCGGGTAGGCCTGGCGCGGCCGGGCCGCTTGTACGGGTAGCGCGGGCGCGGGGAAAGCCCGGAGCAGCCGTCGCCACGGAAGCGGGGCAGCGGGCGCTGCCTCCTACGTACAGCAAACTCTAGCTTGTAGCGATAGCACGGCTGCCCCGCCAGGGGGGCGAAAGGCCGGAACGCAAGATGCTTACCGGCGCACAATGGGTCGAATCTACAGCGCCCCCGCCGGAGCAATCAACGGGCAAAACGAGCGACATGCCTTCAGGTGGAACATGCCACTGCTGTCATCCCCCCGCGCAGGCTGCTGCCACGTTGAATCGGCCTAGGTCGATGCTGCGGCCCCGGGGTATACTCGACGGCCACTGCCGTCAGCTCTGGCAGGCTCGAATCGCAGGGAACGTACGCGCCGCCGGGGCTGGCAATGGGCCGAATGGACTTGGCACTTTAAACGGCAGGGGACGGTCGAGTTCCGCCCCCGCCCGCTTAACGCGTTGAGGCGCGTCAGCACGGATGCACGACGTACCCCGCTCGATTCTCGCAGCGCCGCGGCCGGCAGGCCGTCGGCCTTCGCCCGCGCCCCGAAAGGGCGCGCCGGCTGAGGTTGCGCGGGGGGCGCGGAGCCGCGTGCGGCGTGTCTGGCCCGGTTGCCTGCCATGCTGGGCCACACTGGTCGTGCTGAGCCTTGTTGCTGCTTTGTTGCCGCAGACGCCGGCCGCGGCCGTAGCCGCCGAGCCTAGCTATAGCTGGAACCTGAGGCTGGTTTGGGGCGGTGGTGCCGCGCGGCAATGGCGCGGCAGTATCTCCCTGACCGAAGGTACGCTGGGCCTGCTGGGGCCGCTGGGGATCGAAGCCGACGTGCCCGGCTCCGCCTGGTGCGAGCATGGACACCTGAAGTTTGAACAGCCCAGCCCTCGCTCGTACGACGGCCTGGATCTGACCGCCCTGGCGCCCCGTTCGGCCAAGCTGGTCGTCGCGCTGCAAACGCCGGGCGAATCGGCGACACCGCAGATCATCGAGGTGCCGCTTCGCCAACTGATTGATCAGTACCACAACAGCGACCTCGATAACCAAGGCAATCGGCTGCTGGTACAGCGCATACCGGGCGATGCCCTGCGGGTTGAATTGCCCCGCAGTTCGCTGATCTTTGAGCCGGGCGAACGGTTCCAGGCACAACTGCATCCGCACTTGCTTCCGGTGACGGGCGGCACGCGGGTGCGTTTCCGGATGGAGCTGCGCACGGCCGACAGTGACGAAGTTCGCTGGAGCCAACAGGTCGACCGGACGGTGACCGTCGGCGGGCTCGATAACGCACTGCCGAATCTGGCGACTCCGGCCATTCCCACTGGGATTGAAGCAGCGGCCACGGGTGCCATTCCCGCCTCGCATCAGATGCCCGCCCCCGGCGCACCGGCCGCGGCTTCGGGCAGCGGCATCGAAGAGCCGATCATGATCGACTTTGCGATGCCTGGGCACGAAGGCGTTTACAACCTGTACATCGAAGCCACGGTGCTGGGCTTGCGGAGCCGTCTGGGGCTCAAACAGGTGGCCGCTCGCCGCACGGTGCAGGTGCTGGTCCTTTCGGCCCATGCTCCCGCTTCGGATCAAACGCCGTTCCGAGTGGTGCATGAGTTCGATCCGGCAAACTCGTCCTGGCTCAAACGGATCAGCGATTGGCCGCTGCCGGGCTTTCGCAGCGGTCCGATCAATAGCGGCGCGACGCGCTTAACCGACCACGCACTCGGGCGCATCGTGCAGCTCGACGGTTCGTCAGATGGCAGCACCGCCTGGCAGGCTTATCCGTTGCCCATCTCGGCGGTCGGGCATCCGCACATTCTGGAAGTGGAGTTCCCAAGCGACGTGCCGCAATCACTGGGCATCAGCGTGATTGAAGCCGGCCCGGGCCGCACGACGCCGGCGGTGTCGCTCGACTCGGGGTTCGATTTGCCGCAGCCCTCGGCCGGGACGCAGCGGTGGCTGAAACACCGCCTGGTGTTCTGGCCGCGCACCAGCACGCCTTGGGTGTTGTTCCACAATCGCCGCAGCGGGCATCCGGCCATGTATGGCAAGGTGCGGCTGTTGGCCGGTCCGGCGCGGTTGCCGGAGTTCGACGCGGCGGAATCGTCGTCCGACGAAAAGGCCCAAGCCAAGCCAACCAGCAATGGCCGGGCGATTTACGCCTACCTTGATAAGCCGCTGTTTACGAAGAACTTTCTGGCGGCCGATGCGCTCGACGGTTGGAGCGGCCGGGCGTTATCGGACTGGTCGACGTTTTACCAAGGCGCAAATCGCCTGACCCAGTACCTCAAACACTTGGGATACGGCGGGGCGATGGTGACCGCGGCTTGCGAAGGCGGCTCCATTTACCCCAGTGATCTGCTCCAGCCGACGCCCCGGTTTGATACGGGCGTGTACTTCGCATCCGGCCAGGACTTGCAGCGCAAAGACGTACTGGAGCTGATGCTGCGGTTGTTCGACCGCCACCATCTGAAACTGATTCCGGCCGTTGATTTCTCCAGCCCGTTGCCCGAGCTCGAAGCGATCCTGCGTGCCGGGGGGCCTGAGGCCGAAGGGCTGGTTTGGGTCGGCCCAGACGGCTTGAGCTGGCGGCAACGCCATCTCGGCGGCGGTCCGGCGCCGTATTACAACCCGCTGCATCCGCGCGTGCAGGCCGCCATGTTGCAGGTGGTCCGCGAATTGGCTCAGCGGTGTGCCACCCACGAATCGTTCGAGGCGTTGGCGATCACGCTTTCCGCCCGTGGCTATGCGCAACTGCCCGGCCCGGAGTGGGGCTTCGACGACGCCACGATTGCCCGCTTTACCCAGGATACCGGCATTGAAGTGCCTGGCGCCGGTCCCACGCGTTATACCGAGCGGGCAGCCCATCTGCTGGGCCCCAAGCGGGCCGAGTGGCTGGCCTGGCGGGCGGGCGTGATGAAGAACCTGTACCGCGCCATGCGACGCGAGTTGGTGCTGGCCAAGCCCAATGCCGAATTGATTCTGGCGGGCGGCCGGATGTTCGATGGTCCGCCCTGGCAGAGCCGCCTGGTGCCCACGCTGCCTCAGCGCGTGGATGCCGCCGACATTCTGTTGGAAGCCGGCATCGACCCGCAGTTGCACCGCGAGCCGGGCATCGTGATGCTGCGGCCAGAAACGGTCCAACTGGCGGAACGGCTGAGCCCGCTGTCGGCTCAGCTTGGCTGGGACGTAGCCAGGGCGTTTGCGGGCCCGGTGGGGGCGGCTTCGGTTCAGGCAAGTCTGCTGTATCATCCGTCGCTGGCCGCCGAGGTGAAATCGTTTGAACCTCAGGCGCCGTTTGCACCGGGCATTGGCTGGATTGCCGCCCATACGCCACCGGCTGCCGAGTTCAATCGGCGGCGGTTTGCCCGGCACCTGGCAGCGTTCGACAGCCGCCTCATTTTCGACGGTGGTTTCATGCTGCCGCTGGGGCAGGAGGACGCGCTGAGCGACCTGCTCGCGGTGTTGCGGATGCTGCCGCGCGAGCATTTTGTGGCGGTGGAAGAAGTTCCCCAGCCGCTGACGGTGCGCGTGGCTGCGGCCGACAAGCGGACTTGGCTGTACGCGGTGAACGATTCGCCCTGGCAGGTGAAAGCCCGCATTTACTTCGATGGCTCGATGGAGAAGCTATCGCGGGTTGGCCTGAGCCAGGGCGAGGTGAAGCTCGACGTCACTTCAGAAGGCCGCGTCTGGCAGCTCGAGATCGAACCGTATGGCCTGATTGCGGCCACCATCGATGCGGTTGGCCTGAAGGTGCGCCGCGTGGAGGTGGAGCTGCCACCCGATTGCCAGAAACCGCTGACGACCAAGTTGGAAGAACTGGCCGCTCGCGCGGCCTTGCTCCGCGATACGCCGCGCGCATTGCCGCTGTCCAACCGCGATTTTGAAACGCCCGGCGATGGCGAACTGCCGGCCGCATGGACGGCCAGCCGTCAACCTGGCACGCTGGCAACCGTCGACACGCAGCAAAAATACAAAGGTGAACAGAGTCTCAAGCTGAGCAGCATGGGGCCGATCCTGTCGGTGGTGAGCGACCCGCTGCAACCGCCGAAAACCGGTCGCTTTGCCATCAGCGTGTGGCTTCGCGTCGAAGACGAACAGCGGCAACCGCCTCTGCGGCTGGCCGTCGAAGGCGTGCTGGAAGGAGGACAGTACTACCGGCACGCACCGGTCGGCATGGGGCAACGCGTTCCCAAGATCTATCCCCGCTGGACGCAGTTCGTCTTTCAGGTACACGACCTGCCGACGCAGGGACTTTCCGAGCTGCGGGTACGCTTCGATCTGATGGGACCCGGCGAGGTCTGGATCGACGACGTGCAATGCTTCGACCTGCTGTTCCGCCGCGATGAGCTGGTGGAGCTGTCGAAACTCATCACGTTAGCCAGCGTGAAATTGCAGAACAACGAAGTGGCCGACTGCTTGCGGCTCTTGGAAGGCTACTGGCCTCGCTTCCTGGCGATGCACGTGCCGCTGGACGTGCCGGCCGGACTGGTTGCCGAGAACGGTCAGCAGCCGGCGGCTGGTGCGTCGGGCGACTCTGCGAAGTCGGCTGCCGGCAGCCAGACGTCGGGAACATCGCCAGGGGGAATGCCACCGTCCACCGGCACGGCAGCCGCTCAGCCGTCGCAAGGCGGCAGCGAAGCGGCCGATGGCCAACAGGCTGAATCGGCTGCCGACAAACCGGCGGAACGTACCGGCTTCCTGGATCGGATGAAGCAGTACGTCCCGCGGTGGATGCGGTTCTAAGGGACGCTGACCGGCGGTTTAGGAGGCCACGCCCGTCCAGGCCGGCGAATCACTGGCCGGGAACGATTCTTCGGACGCTTCCTGCACTTCTTCCTTGGGCGGTTCGTAGCCCGGCATCAATAGCGTGAGCAACAGCACCGAGCGCTCAAGCGCCTTCAGCGAGTGCGGCTCACGGCAAGCCAGGTGCAACAACTTACCCGGTGTGAGCGTTTCCACCTTGTCGTTGATGGCGAACTCAACCTTGCCGCTAAGGCATTGGACGATCAGTTGGTTGGGTGCCCGGTGCGTGGGGATCTCGCCGCCCTTTTCGATCGTCAAGCGGATGATCTCCAGGGCGTCGTTCTTGACAAGCACCGCGGTCTTGCCGCCGGCGAGTTCGGCGTTCAGATCCACGACTTCGCCTGAACATGCATGATGGAGAGCCATGGAGATTCCTCCCGGATTGTGTGTTGGGGGCGGCTGCCTGCCTTCGCATCATGCCGCGGTCGGTGGTTGCTGCCACGTCGTAGCCACAGCTTTGGCGCCGCCCCGGCCGTAGGTTCCAGCCGTTGGGTAGAGTGCCGCGAGGTAACATGGGGCTTTGCGCGTTGCGCGAGACCGCCATCGTCGCGGGCTTCCATACTTTGCCACGGTTGCAAATCCCTTGCCGTTTGCGGCAGCGCACAGCGAGAGAAACCATCCGAAAGGCTAAGAACCGTGGGAACTTACGCCCAATGTTCTACTGATCAGATCTGGCGGTAGACGGAAGGGGGGCGCGGAAGCGCAGCACGCAAACCGGGCGAATCCGCCCCCCGTGCTGTGTGCGTTAGGACAGACCCTGTACCGAAACGACGACGCCTGAAAGCAAGCGTTGAGGGCCGCCAGGTGTGGCCAGGAGCAAGGCACCGTCGGCGTCGATGCCTTCGCAGATGCCCGTATACCGGCGTTGGCCCTGCTCCACCTCGACCTTGCGGCCGGTCAGCAGGCAGTACTGCGGCCAGATTTCCAGCCAGTTGGCGGCTGGCGTCGCGCCGTCGTTGTCTAAGAGCATTTCGGCCAACGAACCCAGCACGGCGGCCAGTACCTCGACCAGCGGCAGCGGCTGGCCGGCGAACTGGCACATGGCTACGGCACGGCCCTGCACCTCGGGCGGCGCAGCAGCGAACGAGTTGTTCACGTTGATACCGATACCGACCACCAGCCGGTCGGGCCGGGGAACCTCGGCCAGGATGCCGCAGACCTTGCGGTGTTCCAGATACACGTCGTTGGGCCATTTCACGTGCCACGTGGCCCGCGACAGGAACGGCTCCAGCCCTCGCAGCACGCCCAGGCCCGTCCGCAACGACACCGTGGGCAGCCGCTGAGGAGCGATGCCCAGGATCTTGGCGTCCAGCAGCAGGCTGAACGTCAAAGCTCCGTTGGCCGACCACCACGAATTGCCGCCGCGTCCGCGTCCGGCCGTTTGCCGGGCGGCCAGCACCAGGTGGGGGAGCGGCAACTGCGCATCGGCCGCCAGTCGGGCAGCGTGGTCATTGGTCGAGCCGAGCTCCTCGTGGTACTCCAGCCCGGCCAGTAAAGGCACTGCCCGCAGGCGTTCCAGGTCGTGTTCGTCGAAGAGCGGCATGCGGGCAAACGCTTGCGGAAGGTGCTTAGGAATCGGCCTAAACGCGGGCAAATGGTTCGTACCCCGGCATTGTTGGCTTCGCGCCCACAAGTTCAAGCGGGCCTGCCAACGGGGGGCTTAGCCGGTCGAAGAGAGGCCTCCGTTCGTGCCGGCAGCCCGTACGGTTAGACTCTGGCGACGTTAAGATGATAAAAGCGGCCCATACGCCGGGGCTAGCCGTGTTCTATTTCGCGGTCGCGCAGGTTCGCACGCCGCTCTGCGCGCCGCGGTACCTTGCAGGGAGTTGATCGCCATGGAGCGAAATCACACGTTGGGTCGTTGCCGCCAGGCAAAACACGTTGGACGCAGCTTGCCGCGATCGGTTGCTTGGGCCGCCGCGTTGCTGGTGGCCACGCTGGTCACGCCGGCTGCCGCGTCGCCGCTCAAGGGCATTGGCCCGCAGGTGTTCTTGCACACCGCCGCCGATGCGCAGCCCGAGGACGTTGATCGCGACCAGTGGGAAAAGCTCACGGCACAGGTGAAGGAGCGGCTGGAAGAATCCGGGCTACAGGTCGAAACCGGCGACTGGTTTGCCGCCCAGCGGGCGTTCGAGCAGGGCCAACGCGCTAGCGCCCCGGGCCCGCGGATCATGGTGATTCTGGACGTGCTTAAGGACAAGCAGCAGCGGTTTGTGTACTCGGTGCGGATGGAGCTGCGCGAGCTGGGCTACTTTGCCCGGCCGGCCGGGGCCGGTTACCAGGCCGAAGGCCAGTACCTGCACATGGACCTGGCGTTCTTTCCCGAGGGCGTGACCACGGCGCCGCCCAACCGGTTACCGCGTTGGCAGGCGGTCCAGTCGGCCGATGTTGCCTCGTTTACCACGCCCGGCTCGTTGGGCTACTCCACCTGGGATGGCGTGGTCAAAAGCGCGGTGGCCGAAGCCGATCGGCTGGGCCAGGCTTGGAAACGCGCCCAGTAGTTGGACTTGCCCGGCAGGCCCCGCGGCACTCACTAGCCCCCGGCCGTTTGTTCCGATATTTTGGGCAAACGGCCCTTACGGCCCATGCTGCTTGAACTTACCGCACGGACCTCACACCGCGGCCCGCGATGAAATTCAAAGAAGTTCTCATCCTGTTGCCTTGTCACAGCCTGGAGGACTTTCCTCTCCATTACGAAGGCACGGAGGCAGAAAACTTGCTGGCCTGTTGGACGGCCATGTGGCATCCAGCCTTCATCGCCTCGGCGGGCGCCATGCCGTCCTGGGCCCGAGCCGACGACCCGCCCGAGGAACTGGCCGACAAACTGATCGTCGTGCCGCGCGTCAGCGAGTCGATGCTGTTGGCCGGCTGGCCCGCCCGGGCCAAGAACGAAGGCGCCTGCGTGCTGCGCAAGATGGACAGCCGCGATGAGATGGTCGCCACGGCGCTGGCCGCGCTCGACGACGTGCCGGGGGATCTCGATCCCGAGCTGGTGGCCGACTTCCTCGCGTTGGGCTACGCATACCTCGAAGAAGAGTTGCTCACGCGGCAGATGCGCTACATGAGCAATCTGGACGAGGTCCATTTCAGCTCCGAAACCGCCAAGGCGGCCCAGGCTTTGATGGAAGGCCGCCACGACGACACTCGCACCCACCTGCAAAGCTGTTTCGACCTGTTGGCGGAAGCCCGCGACCGCTTCTACCCGGCCGAAGCCTACCTGATCGATCTTACGCTGGTGGCGGCCACGACGCTGGGCGCCAAGCTCAAGGTGGAGTTGGACTCCGATCACCCCGTAAACCTGCTGCTGACCGGCGAAGTGTTGCAGCAGATGGCCGACGAGCAGCCGGAAACCCTCGCGGCCCTCAAGGCAGCCGTGGAAGCCGAGCGCGTGACCCTGGTGGGCGGCGAACGCGGCGAGCGCGAACTGCCGCTGCTGCCGATCGAGGCCGTGCTCGATGAGTTCCGGCACGGTCTGGCAACCTTTGAGCGGCTATTGGGGCAGCGGCCGGTCGTCTTTGGGCGGCGACGGTACGGCATCACGCCGCTACTGCCGCAAGTGCTGGTGCGTTTCGGATTCCAAGGCGCGTTGCACTTGGCGCTCGACGAGGGCAGTTTCCCGGCGGGCGACCAAAGCAAGACCCGCTGGGAAGGTTTCGGCGGCAGCGGTATCGACGCGGTTACCCGCGTGCCGCTGGAAGCCGACAAGCCGGCTTCGTTCATCAACTACTGCGAGCGAATGGGCAACGTGATGGACCTGGACTTTGTGGCCACGCTGACGTTTGCGCGGTGGCCGGGCCAGGGCTGCACGTGGTTCCACGATTTGCGCCGCATCGCGCGGTACTCGCCCGTGCTGGGCCGGTTCATCACGCTGAACAAGTATTTCACCAGCACCGAGTACTCCGGTCACGTGGCCAAGTACTCGGCCGACCAGTACCGCTCGCCGTACCTGCGCCAGGCGATCATTCGCAAGCAGCCGAACCCCATCACGCGCGTGGCCGAGGAGCATCGCCGGCGGTTCATGTGGGAAGCCGCTTCGACCACGGCCACGTTGGCCTCGATGATGCGACTGCAGCCGCAGCCTGGCCCTGGCGAAGAACTCAAAGAAGCCATCCGCACCGCGGCCAGCGAAGGTGACGCCGCCAGCGAACTTACCGAGCGCATTGCCGCTGCCCAGCACGCGGCCCAGGCGGCGTTTGCCGAGGCGATGCCGCGGCAACAGACCGGACCTGTGGCCGGCTATCTGCTTATCAACCCCATGAGCGTGGCGCGCCGGGTGGGCGTGCATTTGCCCGAGCTGACGTCCATGCCGACGGTCGATGGTCCGGTCAAAGCCGTTCAGCCCGAGGGCAAGCTGGCCGTGGTCGACGTTCCGGCGATGGGCTACACCTGGGTCACGGCCGGACAGGGGGCCACGCCCGCCGCGCCTTCCCGACGCGGTAAAGCCAAGAAAGAGGTGCCGCTGGGTGACCTCAAGGAGCACATGCTCCGCAACGAGTATTTTGAGGTCATCATCAACCCCAAGACGGGCGGCATCGGCGGTGTCCGCGATTACAACCAGCGGGGTGCCCGGCTCTCGCAGCAGTTGGCGTACCGCGTCCCAGGCCCTCGGCCGCGCGTGGGCGATGCCTGGCAGGACCCCGACTCGCTGGCCATCTACTCGCAGATGGTGGCCGAGGACATCCAGCTTACATCGGCCGGGCCGGTGTTGGGCGAGATGGTCAGCCGCGGCCGCCTGATCGATGCCGAAGGCAAACGTCTGGCCGGCTACAAACAAACCGTGCAGGTGTGGCGCAGCTCTCGAGTGTTCTTCATCGAAATTGAACTCGATATCGACGAAGAGCCTCGTGCGCTTCCCTGGGAAAGTTACTACGCCAGCCGCTTTGCCTGGGCCGATGAATCGGCTGAGATGTATCGCAGCGTGGGGCTGACCCGGCAACGGACGGAAGCCAAGCTGATTGAAGCCCCGTACTTTGTCGAACTGCACACCGACAAGCATAGCACGGCGCTGTTGATGGGCGGCTTGCCGTACCATCGCCGCACCGGGATGGGCGTGCTGGATACGATGCTGGTTGCCCGCGGCGAAACGGCCCGGCGATTCCGGTTGGGCGTGGGCATCGATCTGCCGCACCCGCTGCCCCGGGCGTTGGAGCTGCTCAGCCCGATCGTGCCACTGCCGCAGAACGCGTCGCCCCCGGCCGGTCCGGATACCAGTTGGCTGTTCCACCTCGACCGCCGCAACGTGGTAGCTACGCACTTTGAACCAGTGGAAGAAGGTGGCCGCGTCGTGGGCTTCCGGGCTCGGCTCATCGAGACGGAAGGGCACGAGGTGCGCTGCCGGCTGCGTTCGTTCCGCGCTGCCAAGACGGCACGGCAGGTCGACTTCCTCGGCCAGACGCTGGTGCAACTGCCCGTGGAAGACGATGCGATTCTGATTGACTTCACCGCGTACGAGTGGGTGGAGATCGAAGCCCGGTTCTAGTCGGCCGTCCCTTGGCCGGTTCTGGGGCCATGGGTGGCTGCAAGCCTCCTGCCACGGTGTCGACGGCCTGCGCTTGCTTTGCGCGCCGCCGAAGTTTCTGATATTGGGGGGTAGAGAATACGAGGGGCAAACCGCGCCGCCCTTGGTGCCCGATGCGCCAACGGCTGTGCCACCACATCTGCGCTCTTGTCGCACGCACGCCCAGAACGACCGAGGCAGCATGAGCCGTTTGACCTCGCAAGAAATTCTCGATTCGATCCAGCAACGCGGGCTGGTGCCAGACGACATCGTGGCCAAGCTGCGCGACCGCGTACGCGAGCGGCCTCACGAAACCGGTCCCGAAGCACTGACCGCATGGCTGGTCAAGCACAATCAATTGACGCAGTTTCAGGCCGACGAGCTGCTGCGCGGCGGCGCGACCGTCAAACGGGGCTTGCCGCCCGAGAAAGCTCCGCTGGCCGAGATCATCGATGAATCAGAAGCCGCCGGCATGATGGGCGGACCGGCGTTCGGATCCGCTGGTTTGGGGGCGTTCAATGCGCTGCCCGGTTGGGGAGCGGCAAGCATGCCTGGGCTCGGACAGCCCGGTCCCTTTGGCGCTGGCCCGCAAGGAAATAACAGGCCGCAAGCTCGGCAGGCCCCCAAGCCAACCTGGGATAGCAAGTTGATGCTGCTGGGCGGCGGTGGGCTGATCCTGCTGCTGCTGGCCGGTGGTATCCTGTATTGGCTGATTGGTCGCGGTTCCGGCGATGAGGCCTTCAAGCTGGCCGAGGACGACTACAACGCCGGCAACTACACGCAGGCGATCGAAAAGTACAACCGCTTTCTGGAGACCTTCAGCAGCCATCCCAAGGCCAGCCTGGCACGCGTCCACCGCGGCCTGGCAAAGATGCGGCAGCTCACCACGCGTCCGGCCGATTGGACGCAAGCACTGGCCGAAGTCGACGCCGTGTTGCAGGAAATTCGCCGCGAACGCGAGTTTCCCGAGGCGCGGCCCGAACTGGCCAGCATCCTGCCACGCCTGGTCGAAGGCTTGATTGCCCAGGCGCAGAAGCAGCAGGACGCCCAGGTGCTGGCCCAAGCCGAGCAGGCGTTCAACCTGCTCCAGAACAGCAACTACGTGCCCCAGGCCCTGCGCAATGAAGAGGCGTTGCGCCGGCTGGAAGCCGAGCGCGCCCAAGTGCAGCGCGACCTGGATCGCGACCGCGAATTGAATAAGGCGATCGAAGAGATCGCGGCCGCGGCTGCTCGAAACGAAACGGCCATGGCGTACGCCATTCGCCGCGATCTGGTAAGAACCTTCCCCGACCTGGCCAACAACGCGCGGCTCCGGGAAGCCATCGCCCAGGTGGCTGTCGCCGAGCAGCAGGCCGTGCAATATGTCGCCGAACCGGTGCCCGCACTCAATGAGGAGCCGGAAACGGCCGTCGCGGCCGTGACGTCGCTGGCTTCGACCTCCGGCCGGCCCCTGCCAGCTGGGGCGGGCAAACGTGTATTTGCGCTGGCTTCGGGTGCGGCGTATGGGCTGGACGCTTCGACGGGCGAACTGCTGTGGCGCCGTTTCGTAGGCTTTGATGCTACGGCGCTGCCCCAGCCGATCGGTCCCAACGGGGACGATGTTCTGCTGGTAGATGCCGTGCGCAGCGAACTGGTGCGCGTGGAAGCGGCCACCGGCAAGCTCCGATGGCGGTTGCCGCTGGAAGGTGGGCAGCCGCTGTCCCCGGTCGTTGCCGGGGATGCCGCGTGGGTCGCCACCCGCGAAGGCCGGCTGTATCACGTGAACCTGGAAAGCGGCGAAGCACGTGGGTATTTCCTCTTTCCTCAGCCGCTTTCGACGCCACCTGCGGTGCATCCTTCCGGCACTGTGGTGTACCAGGTAGGGCAGCAAGGCAGTTTGTATGTCTTGCAGATGGGCGAGGAACCGGCGTGCAAGGCTGCCGTCTACCTGGGACACGAGCCCGATTCTGTCATCGCGGCTCCGCTGACTATCGAAGACGTGTACCTGCTCGCCGCCGTCAATACAGGGGCCCGCTACTCGCAACTGCACGTCTTCCGGCTCGGCGACGACGGCCGGCTCTCCGCGCATCTGCAAGCCGATGCGCTCGACGGCCAGGTGCAGATCTCCCCGCAGCGGGAAGGCAACTCGGTGGTGGTGGCGACCGACAGCGGCGCCCTGTACATGTACGCGGTGGGCGACGTGGATTCGGAGCAGCCGCTTACGCTGATCGCCCGACAGGGCGGCAGCTCGCGTTTGCCGGTGGCACCCCAGGTGCGGTTGACGACCGAACATCTGTGGGTGGCCGATCGCGTGCTGCAGTATTACGCCTTCCAGGAGGCGACCGGAAGTTTTGCGCCGGTCTGGCAGCGGTACCGCGGCGGGATCTGTACGCAGCCGCTGCAAGCCGTGGGCGATGCCCTGATTTACGCGCGGCGGGTGCCTGGCAAGCCGGGCGTGGCCGTGGCCGCGGTGGGAGCCACATCGGGCGAACCTTATTGGGAAACCGTGCTTGCCGCTCCCAGTGCCACGGGACCGCTGGTCGATCCCGAAACGCAATCGGTGGCTGCGGTGACCACCGGCGGAGCCTTGTACGAGCTGCCGCTCGCACAATTGGAACGGGGCCATGCGGCTGTTTCCAAGCCGATTCAGCAGGTGACGGTCGATAGTCCTCTCAGTACGGCGTTCCCGGTCAGTCGCTTTGCCGATGGACATTGGGTACTGGCCGTCGACGACACGGCCAGCCAGTTGCTGGTAGCCAGCCCTGGCAGTCAGGGCCGACGGCTGGATTGGAAGCCGCTGCCCGACGTCGCCGCGTTTCCCCCCGTCAAACAGCACGAGCGGTTGTTGGTGCCCGGCGTGCTAGGACAGGTCTTTTGTCTGACGCCCGGCACGTGGCGCGCGGATGCCCAGCCGTTTCAGCCCGTGATCGAAAACGGCCGGCGCTATGCCTGGCAGGCCACGTTGCCCTCGCCGTCGGCAAGGCCCAGGACGCCCGTGCCCCCCGTCCCGATGCAGATGGCGAATGCGGTGAGCCGGCCGAAGCTTTCCACCGTCGCTTTGGCATTGTCCACGGAAGCCATGCATGCCGACTCCGACGAGGTGGCCCCGTCGGTGCCTCCCGAGGAGTTCATGGCGCAGGCCGAAGGCTCGCCTGCTGATGATGCGTCGCCGTTCTTGTTGGCCGAAGCCGACGGTTCTCTCTACTTGCTGGCCTTAATCCAGGAACCGGTTCCGCACTTGGCGCAACTTGCCGAGTCGCGTTTGGAGCATCCGCTGGCAACGCCGCTGGTGGCCCTGGGCGATACGGCCTTTGCCGTCGATCAGGCGCATCGTTTGATCGCGATTTCGTATAACGATCTGCGCCCTCGTGTGCTGGCGGAGCTGACTGGCCCTGCGATCTGGGGCCCTCGTCTAGTGAACGATGCCGTGCTGCTGGTGACGGAGGACGATACGCTCTGCTGCTATAACGCCGACGGTTCGCTGCGTTGGCAGCGGACGCTGGTTGATGGCCCCTTGGCGGGCGATCCGGTACCTGTCGACGGCGACTTGATTGTGGCTGCCGTGGATGGAACGCTGCGGCGGATCGATGCGGCTAGCGGCCAGGAACGGGGCAGCATCCAGGTGGGCGAACCGCTGACCTGCGGCGCGGTGGCCGTGGGAGATCAACTGCTGCTAACCTCGGCCGACGGTTCGCTGCTGGTTGCCCGGATGCCGTAGCTTCCCCCAGCATCGATCATTGCGGTCGAGGCGGCACTACCCTTCGTCAAACTGATTCCAGCCGCCGGACGCTCGAAGTACCAGCTCGCGCTGCCGCTGCGGATCGGGATTCATCAGCAGCTCGTGCAGCACAGCGTACAACCAATCGCGGCGATCTTCCGGCATCGTGCTGCCGAACTTGACGAGCTGGTCGGCGTGGATGGCGATCTTGTGGCCGGAGGGGCGGCCATTGTCGTTGCGGCCGGCTGCGACCAGTTCCACCTTGCGCACCTGCTGGGGATCAAAACGCCGCCGCCATTTGAACATGAGGACGCCGGTTGCGACGTACGCATCGTACTCGCCGATCACCGCCACGGTCGTGCCCAGCAGCGAATGCACCGCCGCGAACACCATCGCCAGGCCAATGAGAACAAAGGGGATCAGGAACACGCAGAGGAACAGCGACATGCCCAGCCCCATGGCGTCCTTGACCGGCGGGACGGGGAACCACTTGGGCAGCGGACCCACCAGGTTGCTGTAAACGCCGGCGAACGCGACAAGCACAAAGACGCTGGTGACGCCGTTCCAGAACGCCGAGATTCCCAGCAGCACCAGGAATCCCCCCAGCGAGGTGTGGCGAACCTTGGCCACGATTTCGTGTCCTTGCTGGGTGAGCGAGCAGCCTCGCGGCGGCCGGTCCAGCAGATCGTTAAGCGGCCGTTGGCGTTCGACGACCTCGCGGAGGCGCGAGAGCCGACCGCAGTCGGGGCATAACGCCACGCCTTCGGCGATATTGATCGCTTCGACCGGGAGTGTCGCACCGCAGACGGGGCAACCGTTGTCGCTCATCGAATGGCGTGCCTGTGAGTGACGCCTGGAGAAATTGCCGATTCCCCGCGCCGATGCGCGGAGGGGACATTACTTGGTATGGACGCCGCGCGTAACTTCCAGCTCGCCGCGCTTGTACTTGCCCCAGTATTCGTCCAGGGCCCGCTTGATCTTGTTGTTGAGCAGGAACAATCCCAACACGTTGGGGAACGCCATCGAGAGAATCATCAAGTCGCTGAACGTGAGGATGTTACTTTGCGACAGCAGCGATCCCAGGAAGGCACAGATGATGAACACGATCTTGTAGATCAGCGAGGCTCGGGGGCCGAACAGCGCCACGCTGCACCGCTCGCCGTAGTAGCTCCACGAGATCAGCGTCGAGTAGGCAAACAGCACCACGGCGATGCACAGCACCCAGGTAAACCACTCGTGGGCGGTGCTCACGGCTTTCATGGTCAGGGCCGCGCCGTTATCCGACGCAATCCACCTGGCCTTGTTCCGTTCGCCGGTCAGCGTGGCCTGGGCGGCAGCGACCTGTTGTTCCAGCTCGGCGATCTTGGCCGGGTCGGCACCTTGCGCCTTGGCGTCGATCAGTTGCTGCCGGGCTTCGTCGAGTTGTCGCTCGGCTCCGGGAACGTCGACCTGGTAAACGCCACTGATCACGATCATCAGCCCGGTGATGGTGCAGACCACCACCGTATCGATGAACGGTTCAAGCAACGCCACGATGCCTTCGCTGACGGGTTCCTCGGTCTTGGCGGCCGAGTGGGCGATGGGAGCCGAACCGACGCCGGCTTCGTTCGAGAACGCCGCGCGTTTGATGCCGATGACCAGCACCCCGATGACGCCGCCGCGGATGCCTTCGCCTGTGAACGCGCCACGCAAGATGGCGGCAAACGCGTCGTCGATCCGATCGTAGTTGACGATCAGCAGGTACAGGGCCATCAGGATGTACAGGCCGCACATCAACGGCACGAGCTTGCCGGCCACGCGGCCGATGCTGCGGATGCCGCCGATGATCACCGCCCCCACCATGACGGCCATCACCAGGCCGTAGAGCCAGGCATAACGGTCCGGCTGAAGGAAGTCGCTGCCGTAGCGATTGAGGTTTTCTTGCACGGCTCCCAGCGATTGCACCACCTGGAAGGTGTTGCCGCCACCCAGCGAGGCCAGCACGCAGAACACGGCAAAAACGGTGGCCAGCACCGCGCCCAGTCCGCCCAGGTTCATTTGTGCCAGGCCGTCGCGCAGGTAGTGCATCGGGCCGCCGGACACGGTGCCGTCCGGCAGCACCTTGCGATACATCTGGCCAAGCGTGCATTCGGCGAATTTGGTCGTCATGCCGAACAGGCCGGCCACGGCGATCCAGAACACGGCCCCGGGACCGCCGGTGCCGACGGCAATGGCCACGCCGGCAATATTGCCCAGCCCCACCGTGGCCGAGAGCGCCGAAGCCAACGCTTGAAAGTGTGAGACTTCGCCGGTGTCTTCCGGCTTGTCGTAATCACCCCGGGTAAGCCGCACGGCGTGCCAGAAGCCGCGGAAGTTGATGAAGGCCATTCGCAGTGTGAAGAACACCGCGCCGGTGGCCAGCCAGGCCACGACGAACGGCACGCTGGTTCCCACTTCTTCGTCGCCGAAGCGGAGCCAGCCTCGCGAAATGATCTTGGGCGGCAAGGCCTCGCTCACGCCGCCGGCGAGCAGCCCAAGCTCTGCCTTGGCGAGTGCCGGCCGCTCCTCGTAACGCGGTCCGCTGCCAAAGTCGTAAAACAGCACCATCGCCATCGGGTCGACGACGTAGCGGCCAAACAAGGCGTCGAGCCGGGCCGCAAAACTGGTTTCCTGCTCCTGGGCCACAACTTGCGCCGCGGCATTGCCCGGCGATGCTTCGGCCGCCGCCTGTTCGACGTCCTCAAATCGCGGCTCCTGAGCCAAAGCAGGGGAGGAAATGCCCCACATCGGCATCGACAGGACTACTGCCAACCACCAGGGCGCAAGATTCAATCGAAGGTGGGCCATGAGAGATTTCCGATTACGTGTGGCCGCTAGCAGCAAACAAGGGTGGGGGGGCGGGCAGCGCGCCGCGAGCGACTTTAATATCAGAAACTTCGCATTGTCAATGCTTTACGGCGAGAGTGCAAGGAATGATGCAATTTTTCACATAATACCTTGCGAAAAATGCGTGCCCGCATATCATTCCCTTAGACCCTTTACTCCGGGGTGCGTTGACCGCCTCGGGCATCCAGCCACGTTGACTGTTTCCCATGCCGACCATTAGCGAATCGAGCGACGCGGCGCTACTGAATCTGATCCGCCGCTCGGGCGGTGCGACGGTAGCGGAACTCGCTGACGCGGCTGAAGTTACGCCTACGGCCGTCCGCCAGCGGTTGTCCCGGTTGATGGCCCAGGGGCTCGTTCAGCGCCACTTGCAGCGTAGCGGCCGCGGTCGTCCGACCCACCGCTACGTGCTGACCGAGAAAGCCCGCCGCCTGGCCGGCAGTAACTTTGCCGACTTGGCCGTGGTCATGTGGCGCGAACTGCGCAGCGTGCCGGATATCCAGGTGCGCCGCGGCCTGTTCAAACGGCTGGCCGAACGCATGGCTCAAATGTACGCGCCGGAGGTGCGCGGTCAGAGCCTCAGCGAACGGATGGAATCGGTGGCCGAGCTCTTTGCCGAGCGGGAAGTGCAGTTTGAGGCGGGGCAGTCGGCCGGGTTGCCGGTGCTCAACGCCGTGACCTGTCCTTACCCCGAGTTGGCTGAAGAAGATCGAACAATCTGCTCGATGGAGCGGATTTTGTTTTCGGAACTGTTAGGCGAGCAGGTGTCGCTGAGCCGCTGCCGGCTGGATGGCGAAGCCTGTTGCACCTTCCAGTCCAGTGCCCAGCATCAGACCACGTAGCAGGAGAGGCAATCCGTCTTACGTAATCCGAACAGACAGCGTCACCGGATCGGTACCTCGCCCCCAGCCGGGGCAGCCCGCCACCCCGGACGGCTTTTCCGCGCTGCTGGGTAGTGGTGTGCGGTATCGCAGCCGGCTAAGTTGAAGGCATCGGCCGAATCCCTTTCATCCGGCCCTTTGGGCTGCCCACCCGACGACAGGCAGAGATACCCATGACCCGACCCTGGATCGAAGGACGATTCGAAGAGAACGTCATCACGACCACGATCGAGCAGGCGATCAATTGGGCTCGCCAGTCGAGCTTGTGGCCGATGACGTTTGGGCTGGCTTGTTGTGCGATCGAGATGATGGCCACGGGCGCCAGCCGGTTCGACATTGCCCGTTTCGGGGCGGAGCGATTTTCCGCCACGCCGCGTCAGGCCGACCTGATGATCGTGGCCGGCACGGTGACCTACAAGATGGCCAGTCGCGTGCGGCGGCTTTACAACCAGATGCCCGATCCCAAGTTCGTGATCGCCATGGGCGCCTGCACCGTGGGCGGTGGTCCTTACTTCAAGTGGGGCTACCACGTGGTCAAGGGCGTCGATCTGGTGGTGCCTGTCGACGTGTACGTGCCTGGCTGCCCGCCGCGGCCCGAAGCGCTGCTGGAGGGGCTGATGCGGATCCAAGACAAGATCAAGGGCCAGCGGATCGTGCGGCAGCGCGACGGCGGCAAAATGCCCGACGAGTTACCTGTCCCTCACCACAGCGGTTACGTCGATATTGAAGAACCCCAAGTGCTCCGCGAGCACCAGAAGATCACCGGCTAGCCGGCCAACGCTGCAACCACCGTCCATCCGTTACGTCCTGCCAGGTAGCGCCCCTACGGCGTTGCCGGCAAGATCCACGCGAGTCACCACACGCCCTCCAAGCGGCCCGGTGCCCGCTGGGAAGGCCCGCCCCCCACGGTATCACCCGGTGCCGTTTTGAGCCGGGCGGCCGCCCCACCCGTAACGCAAGCTGGAACGCTCCCAGGCGGACCGGCCCCCAACGTCAACGTCCTTCCCCATAGCGTATGAGCGACCAAGAAGTGCAGACCGATATCCTGAAGATCGAAGACCTCCATGTGTCCGTCGGCGGCAAGCCCATCCTCAAGGGCGTGAACCTTGAGATTCGCCGCGGCGAGACCCATGCCCTGATGGGGCCCAACGGTTCGGGCAAGAGCACGCTGGGCATGGCCATCATGGGGCATCCCGGTTACGAAGTGACCCAGGGTGCGGTCTGGATCAACGACGAGAACATTCTCGAGATGGGACCGGACGAACGGGCGCGGCGCGGCCTGTTCATGGCGTTCCAGCGGCCGGTGGCCATCCCCGGCGTACGACTGGCCGACTTTCTCCGCCATGCCACCACCAATGTCCGGCGGCCCGAACGGCGCGAAGGCGAAGAGCTGCTGCCGATGCGCGAGTTCCGCAAGGAGCTGCGCGAGAAGATGGCCCAGCTTCGCATGGATCCCGAGTTTGCCCGCCGCTACGTGAACGAAGGCTTTTCCGGCGGCGAGATGAAGCGGGCTGAGATCCTGCAAATGGCCATGCTCCGGCCCAAGTTCGCCATCCTCGACGAAACCGATAGCGGTCTGGACGTGGACGCCGTCCGTCTGGCCAGCCAGAGCATTGCTGAGATCGGCCGCTCCAAGATGGGCATCCTGATCATCACGCACCACGACAAGCTGCTTGAGAACAACGTGCCCGACAAAACCCACGTGATGCTGGGCGGGCGGATTGTGGAAACCGGCGGACCCGAACTGGCCCGCGAACTGCACGCCAACGGTTATGACCGCATCCGGGCGGACCATCCCGAGGCGGCGGCTGAGGAAGAAGCCATGCGGCAGGACGGCGCGTTGCAGAAAGCCATGTAACCGCCATCAGCCGGCGAACTGGATAGCGGCGGCGCGCGGACGTGCCGCCCCAGCAGCACCAACCATCACGCGATTGTCGGTCCCCGGCCTCGGGCCTCACCCAGGCGCCCTGGCAGCCAGCAATCGCTTACGACTAGCCAACGAGACCAGATTCCATGGCGACCGATACCAAGACCGACCAGTTCGACATCGCGACCGCCGAGATCAACAAGTACGATTTCCGCAACGAAGAGAAATACGTCTTCAAGGCGCGCAAGGGCCTGGATGCTGAAATCGTGCAGCAGATTTCGGACATGAAGGGCGAGCCGGACTGGATGCGCCAGTTCCGGTTGAAAAGTCTGGAGATCTTCAACTCCAAGCCCATGCCGCGCTGGGGCGGCAAGCTCGACCTGGATTTCCAGGACATCTACTACTACATCAAGCCCTCGGACCATCAGGGCCGGAGCTGGGACGAGGTGCCCGAGGATATCAAGCGCACCTTCGACCGGCTGGGCATCCCCGAGGCCGAGAAGAAGTTCCTGGCCGGCGTGAAGGCCCAGTACGAGAGCGAAGTCGTGTACGGTTCGCTCCGCGAGGAGTTGGCCAGCCAGGGCGTGATCTTCACCGACACCGATACCGCGGTCCGCGAGTATCCTGAGTTGGTGCGCGAATACTTCGCCACGGTGATTCCGCCGTCGGACAACAAGTTCGCGGCGCTCAACTCGGCGGTGTGGTCGGGCGGTTCGTTCATCTACGTGCCCAAGGGCGTGAAGGTCGACTTCCCGCTGCAGGCGTACTTCCGGATCAACGCCGAGAGCATGGGCCAGTTCGAGCGGACGCTGATCGTGGTCGATGAGGGCGCGCAGATCCACTATGTGGAAGGCTGCACGGCCCCCATGTATACGACCGAGAGCCTGCACTCGGCTGTGGTCGAAATCGTGGTCAAGAAGCACGCCCGCTGCCGCTACACCACGATCCAGAATTGGGCCAACAACATCTACAACCTGGTGACCAAGCGGGCCGTGGCCTACGAGAACGCCACGATGGAGTGGATCGACGGCAACCTCGGCAGTCGGCTCACGATGAAGTACCCGGCCGTGTACATGCTGGAGCCGGGGGCCCGCGGCGAGATCCTGTCGATCGCGTTCGCTTCGGCCGGTCAGCACCAGGACGCCGGGGCCAAGGTGGTTCACTGTGCCCCCAATACGTCCAGCCAGATCGTCTCCAAGAGCATCTCCAAGGGCGGCGGACGCAGCAGCTACCGCGGCCTGGTGCGAGTGGAGAGCGGCGCGGTGAAGTCGCGTTCGAAGGTCGTGTGCGATGCCCTGATCCTGGACGCCAAGAGCCGCAGCGATACTTACCCGTACATCGAGATCGAAGAGCAGGACGTCGCCATCGGCCACGAGGCCAGCGTGTCGCGGATCGGTGAGGAGCAGTTGTTCTACCTCATGAGCCGCGGCCTGACCGAAGCCGAGGCCAGCACGATGATCGTCGGCGGGTTCATCGAGCCGCTCGTCAAAGAGCTGCCGATGGAATACGCCGTGGAGCTGAACAAGCTGATCGAGCTGCAAATGGAAGGTTCGGTGGGCTAACCGCCGCCGTCGGGTTCGCAGTTCGTTCCCTCAAAACGGCCGCCGTAAACGCTGACGTTTGACCCACACGGTTTCCTCGCGGCGGCGGTATATTCCCAGCGTGCCTCGCGGCAAGACGCGGTCGCTGTGCGCCACAAGCCAAGTAGATATTGATTTGCCCAGACGCATGACTGCAACGAAGATCACCCCTTCTGGATTTACCGACGAGGCCTTCGAGGCCTTTCTGGCCGCGCGCGAGGAGCCCGCCTGGGCGACCCAGCAGCGCCGCGAGGCCTGGCAGGCGTTTGGCCGCATGGAGTGGCCCAAGAGCGACCAGGAGGAATGGCGGCGCACCGATATCCGGATGTTCCGGCTGGAAAAGTACCAGCCGCCGCAACCGGTGTCGGCCGAGGCGGAGTTGCCCCCGGCGCTGCTGGCCGAAGGCGTGCAGCTAGGCGGCCGGACGGCTTCGCTCAATAGCCAGACCGTGGTCAGCGAATTGGACCCGTCGCTGGCCGCGCAGGGAGTGCTGTTTGGCGGCACGGAACAGATTCTGCGCGAACATGGCGATTTGCTGCGGCCGTACTTTGGCGGCCCGGCCTTCGCAATGGGGCACGACCGGTTTTCGGCCCTGCATGGAGCGTTCTGGAGCGGCGGCGCCGTGCTGTATGTGCCGCGCGGCGTACGGGTTGCCGAGCCGCTGCACGTGCTGGCGGCTTTGACCGATGAGGGCGTCGACCTCAGCCGCATCACCGTGGTGATGGAAGAAGGTTCCGAGGCCACGCTGCTGACCGAAACCGCGGGCGGGGGCAAGCTGGCGTTCCACTGCGGGGCAATCGAGCTGTTGCTGGCTCCCGGTGCCCGGCTGCGGTTTGTCAGCCTGCAGCACTGGGACAACACCGTGTGGCACTTTGCCCAGCAGCAGGCGCGATTGCAGAGCAACGCCCAGTTGCAATGGACGATCGGCGCGCTGGGAGCCCGACTGGCCAAGGTGAACCAGGAAGTCATCCTCTGCGGCGAAGGAGCCAACGCCCAGGTTAATGGCGTGATGTTCACCGAGGGCAAGCAGCACCTGGCTTATCACACCCTCCAGCAGCACGAGGCCGGCAACTGCACCAGCGACCTGCTGTACAAGGGGGCGCTACAGGACCAGTCGCGGATCGTGTGGCGCGGCATGATCAAGGTGGACCCCGGGGCCGACGGCACCGACGGCTACCAGCGCAACGATAACCTGATGCTCTCCAACCACGCCCGCAGCGACTCGATCCCCGGCCTGGAAATCGAGGCCGACGATGTCCGCTGCACGCACGGCTCGACCACCAGCCGCGTGGACGAAGAGCTGATCTTCTATGCCCAGAGCCGCGGCCTCACCCGCCGCGAAGCCACGCGGATGATCGTGTCGGGCTTTTTCCAGCAAGTGTTCGACAGGATCACGATCGACAGCGTCCGCGAGGCGTTGGGCGAAGCGATCGGCCGCCGGATTCGCGAGTATCGCGATACGTGATTAGCCGGCGCTTGACGTTTGCTTCTCTGTAGCGGTGCGCGCTGGCGCATTCGAATGCTGAACTGGTTCGGATGAAACAGAACATGGCCGAGTTTGAATTTGCCGCCAAGGTTTCCGAGGTGCCGGATCCGGGCCGCATCCTGGTCGAGATCGACGAAACGCCGGTGGTGCTGCTGCGCGTGGGCGGAGAGTTCTTCGCGCTCGACGACGTCTGCACGCACGATGGTGGTCCGTTGGCCGAAGGCGACCTGGAGGACCATACGATCGCCTGCCCTCGGCATGGGGCTAAGTTCGATATCCGTACCGGCGCGGCTTTGACGATGCCAGCGACGAAGCCCACCCGCAGCCATGAAGTGAAAGTGGTGGGCGATGACGTGTTCGTGCGTCTGCGCGACTAAGTGCGGCAGACTTCTGAATCGGCTATTTGCCGTCCGACTTGTTGTTGCTGTCGGTCAGCCCCCAGGCTTTGCGTTTGCGCTGGAGTGTGCGCACCGAGATACCCAGCGCCCGGGCTGCATGAGTTCGGTTGCCGTTGTGCTGTTCCAGGGCCTGCTCCACGGCTTCGCGCTCAAGGTCCTCCAGCTTGGTGCCGGGCGGAATCGCCACGTGATGGCCGCAGGGATTGACGCCATTGCCCATGGTGGCCGGCAGGTCGGCCATGGTGAGCACGTCGCCCCGGGCAAGCACCACCATGCTTTCCAAACAGTTGCGTAGCTGCCGCACGTTGCCGGGCCAGTCGTGCGTTTCCAGGTAGCGCTTCAGTTCGGGATCCAGTGAGATCGATTCACGCCCAACCTGCGCGCACAGCGAACGCAAGAAGTGGTGCAGCAGCAGCGGGATATCTTCCCGGCGTTCACGCAGCGGCGGCAGTTGCAGGTTGATGACGTTCAGCCGGTAGTACAGGTCTTCGCGGAACTGGCCTTCTTGCACCAGCTTTTCCAGCGGCCGGCTGGTGGCCGCGACCACCCGCACGTTCACTTCACGATCGACATTGCTGCCCACCGGCGTCACGCGGTGACTCTCCAGCACGCGCAGCAGCTTGGCTTGCGATTCGAGCTTGAAGTCGCCGATTTCGTCGATGAACAGCGTGCCGTTGTTGGCGGCTTCGAACCGGCCGATGCGCGACTCGGTGGCCCCGGTGAACGCGCCGCGGGTGTGTCCGAACAGTTCGCTCTCGACCAGGTGTTCCGGCACGGCGGCCATGTTGACCACCACGAACGGCCCCGACTTGCGAGGGCTGTTCTGATGGATGGCTTCGGCGATGAGCTCCTTGCCGGTGCCCGACTCGCCGGTGATCAGCACGGTACTGTCGGTGGCTGCCGCACGGCGGGAGTTCTCCAGCACGCGCACCATCGACGGCGAACGGCCGACAATATTCTCAAAGCCCAACAGGTGGTCCAGCCGCTGTTGCAACTGGTCGATGGTTTCGTCCTTGCGCCGCGCGTCGAGGCAACGGTTGACCAGCAGCAGAAGTTCCTCGGGATTGACGGGTTTGCTGAGGTAATCTTCGGCGCCCAGCTTCATGGCTTCGACGGCGGTGTTCACGTCGCCGTAGGCCGTGAGCATGACAAACGGTGTCTGCCGGCGACGGCTCCGCCAGTACCGCAGCAGGTCGATTCCGCTGGAACTGCCCATCCGCAGGTCGCTGATCACCAGGTCGATCGGTTCGTCGAGGTGTTCGATGGCCTGCTTGGGGTTCTCGGCCGCGACCACTTCGAACTGCTCCATCCGCAGCAGCCGCGAGAGTGCTTCACGCTCGCACTCCTGGTCTTCGACGATAAGGATTCGCGGGGCGTTGCTCATGACTTGCGTCCCTTGGCTTCCGGATGCTTGGCTGCGGGCAACAGGATGCGGAACGTGGCTCCGCCATGCTCGTTGTTCTCGCAGCCGATCTGCCCGCCGACTTCGTCCACGAAGCGGCGGACAAGCGAAAGTCCCAGTCCCGTCCCGTTCGGTTTGGTGGAGTAAAACGGCTCGAAGATACGCTGGCGATCGGCTTCGGCGACGCCGGTGCCGCGGTCGGCTACCACAATCTCGACCGTATCGCGCTGGCCGGTGGCGATAACGGTGACCTGCCCGCCCGAGGGCATCGCCTGCTGGGCGTTTTGCAGCAGGTTGAGCACCACTTGCCGCAGCCGGCCGTGATCCATTCGCACGTAAAGCGGCTCATCGGCCAGCAGCAGCTCCACCTGCACGTTGTGACGCTCCATCTCGCGCTCGATGAAGTCCACAATGGCGTGCAGTTCCTCCTTCACGTTGACGACTTCATCGCGCGGCTGGTCGGGCGTCGCAAAGCCCAGCAGTTGCTGCATCAAGTGTTCGATCCGGTCGATCTCCCGGCTGGACTGCTCCACCATGGAGCGGATCTCGTCGCCGCTGAGAGGCTGCCCCCGCTCGTACGCCCGCTGCAACGTATGCAGGTTGAGCTGGATGGCGTGCAGAGGGTTCCGGATCTCGTGCGCCAGGCCGGCTGCCAGTTGGCTGACTTCGGTGGTGCGTTGGAGAGTCTGTGTGTTCATATGTTTGCGCAACGTGCTGGAATGGGTCGCCAGGTAATACAGGCTGGTGGCGGCCGCGCCGACAATCAGCAGGGCCGAGGCAAGCATCCAAATCCGCCGCTGCCAGAACGCGTGCCGGCGCTGGGCCAGCAAGTGCTCGAACGTAGCGACGTTCAACCCCAGGTGATATGTGGCTACCTCCTTGCCGAAGGGGCGGACGGGAACTCCAACGTCGTAGGCGGGTTGCCCCGTGCCGAGGATTTCGCCTCGAATCAGCAGCACATCGTTGCCAACATCGTAAACGATGCGGTCGTACCATGCCCTGTGCGTGAGCCGCCGGCCCTGACGCTGGGGCGTGCTGTGAAACGCGACCAGCCCCTGGTTATCGACCAGGGCCGCATACGATGCCGGGCCGTGCGCTGCGGCAACCTCCGCTGGGCGTTCCTGCTGCGGCGCTGCGCTTTGGATCCGCTGCCAGGATTGTCGCAGCCACTCCTCGGGATCGAAGTCCGACACGTCGCGGCTCTGCTGCCGTTCCAGGTCGCGTTCGATGCGCCCGGCCACGCGCTGAGCCTGGAGCCGCAGGCGGTCGATTTCGCTACGTAGCAACTCACCTCGTAATGCAGTCCACGATTGCCAGGTGTCTCGAACGGCCAATGCCACGAGGGCCACGAGGGCCAGGCCCAGGGCCAGATACGCCGCCATGGTCAAGCGACGTGACGATAACCTGCTCGTGGCACGGGGCATTCGAGCGCTTGACCCTGACAAACGGTGACTGCGGTGCTGCAAGGGGCGCGCCGCGCGCTGTAGCAGCCCTCTCGGCAGAGCCGCCACGTGCAGCCGCCGGCCCCGCCGGTTTGATCACAAGAGCGACAATTTGACGTAGTTGCCGTCGTAGCCGACGCCCATTAACGCGCCGGTGTAACCTCCAATTGCAAGGCGATTCTAAACGGCAACTCGTGAACAGTGATAGGGTTACTGCTGTTGGGTCGCGCCGTAACTCATGCGGTCCCCGCACGTCATAGAGCAGATGGCGGGCCAGAGATGCCGGGTGCGTCATTGTGGAACTGGGAAGTTTGGGCACTGCCGGGCGTCCGGAAAATTCTCCGGCTCTTGGTTCATGATTTTTGCCGAGCCCTGGTCATTGGATGATCGGTCCGATTGCGCCAAACCCAGGCTGCAGGGCGAGGCTGCGCATCGAGGTCTGGGCGCTGCGCCGATGGCTCGCCGGTCGCACCTTGGGCAATCCATTCGACGTTGCGCTGCCTGACGGAGCCTGAGGCTCATCGGGCGGCCTCTCCGCCTTAGTCGCGGGGTAGCTCTCGTACCGGCGCGGCCGATGTTCCGGCAGCAAGGGAGAATCGAACTGGTCTCCGACGTCGGGCGATGGCTCGCGCCCCTAGACCCGCGTGGCTCAGGGGCGACAACTCGTCGCATTGCGACGGTAGCGGCCGACTTCCGCGGCAACCTTGCCTGAGTTGTTCCCCATGGGGGCGGTCGTCATGTTGCCGGCAACTCCCGCCCGGCCAGATGCTGCTCCCTATCGTTCGTCCCGCCCTGGCCGAGCCGTACGTAGCGGCGTCCGGAAAGCAGTTCTCGCCACCCATCGGCTAACGAACCGGTGGTGCATCTTCGGCATTCGAGTTGCAAGTGTCTTGCGCTTGGTACGAACCGGAGTCTACCCATGAACGTGCTGAGCCAAGACGATGTTCAGGAACTGCTGGACTGGAAGACGCCGCCTTGCGTGTCGATCTTTCTGCCCACCGAACGCAGCGGGCCGCAGCAGCAACAGAACCCGATTCGCCTGAAGAACGTGATTCATGGCGCACAGCAAAAGCTGCAAGAACGCGGGGTAAGCCGGGCGGAGGCCGATCGCATCATTGCCCCCTTGCAGCCGTTACAGGCCGACGTACACGCCTGGACTCATTTGAGCGAAGGGCTGGCGTGCTTCTGCTCGCCGGGGTTCTTCCGCTGTTTTCATTTGCCGATGCCTCTAGAGCAGGCCGTCTACGTCAACGACCGATTCCACATCAAGCCGGTGGTGCCGCTACTGGGCAGCGATGCCAGGTTCTACATCCTAGCGCTGACTCAATCGACTGCAAAGCTCTACGAAGCCACCCGATACTCGATCCACGAGCTGGCCTTACCGCCGTTGGAAGCCGGCGGTGCTCGTCCGGAAGCCGCGGAGCCGGCGCTGCTCACCGCTGGCGGCGAAACGAGTGATGAGGCGCTAGCGCACGTTCAGGTTGCTCAGTCCGAGCAAACCAAGGCCGATATCCTCAACTTCTTCCACCGTGTGGACCGCGAGGTGGGACGCTTACTGCGGCGGCAACGGGCGCCTCTGGTGTTGGCATGTGTCGGCTACCTGGCGCCGATCTATGAAGCCGCCAACAGTTATCGGCCGCTGCTTAAGGCCAAGGTGCCCGGCAACCCCGATCGCTGGACGCTCGATGAACTGCGAAGCAATGGGTGGACGTTGGTCGAACCGTACTTCCGCCGCGACCAGAGCCGCGCGCTCAACGAATTGAACGTTGCCAAACAAGCCCGGCGGGCAAGCACCGACGTTCGCGAGGTCGTACTGGCCGCGAACGAAGGCCGTGTCGGCACGCTGTTCGTCAAGAAGGGAGCCTCGCAGTGGGGCCTGCTCGATCTGGAGCATCGCGACGTTAAGCTCCAGACCGACGGCCGACCTGCCGGCGAGGAACTGCTCGACTATGCCGCCGCCCGGACATTAGGCAACGGCGGCGAGGTCTTTCTGCTGGACGAAATTCCCCAGACGACTTCACCCATTGCGGCGACGTTCCGCTACTGACTCTGCGCCCGGTGCTGATAGGCCTTCGTTCGTTTGTGAATGTCAAAGCCCTTTATGGGGCCGAAAAACTTGGCCTATAAGAAGCGGCCACGCCCAATCATGGCGAGTGGTCTGAACCAATTCGGACGATCTCACGCCGCGCGGTCCTGCCGCCTGTCAGGATGCATGCTCGTAACGGATGGAGCCGCAATCGCCGTTTGCATTAGCGGCAATGTTGCTGCGATGGGGGCAGCAGAGGATTCCGCAAGTTTCCGTACGGCTGCGGCGGCCGCAGGCTGGCAAGCTAAAAGGTCGCTGAATTCCTGCTGAATATAGGCCAGCATCTTTTCGCGGAACGGCACGCCGTCCTCCGCGAACATCGGATTGAAATCGGCGGTCGGGATGATCATGGCCCAGAGCCTCCTTGCCGTGGCACTCAACGGGACATAGGATTGCAGCAGTTTTCGTGGGCGTTCCGCTCCGCGATTGCACGTGCCGGCCGCATCGATAGGGCCGGTGTTCCCATCTTCGGATCGCGAGCTCCCGCAGATGACTCAATCGGCCACGTCCTCGGCTGCGCCCAGCGATCAGGTGTTGGTGGTCCGCTTGGGTGAGAGCCTGCACGCGATTCCGGTGGCAGCGGTCGAGGAGATCCTGCCGGCCCTGCCGGTGGAACCGGTCGCCCAGTGCCCCGCCTTTGTCCGCGGCGTGGTTTATGTGCGAGGGCATTTAATTCCGGTGCTCGATCTGGCCGAACGCCTCGGAATGGCCGGCCATGTGCGGCCTGCTGAGCCTCATATCGTCTGCCTACGCTGGTCGGGCCGGCTGGTCGGGCTTGAAGTCGACGAGGCGATGGACCTGATGCAGCTTTCAGAAGCATCGGGCTTGAGCGCTGATACGCTCGGCGTCTCGACTGGCATGATCCAGTCGATCATCGAGCGCGACGGAAAAGTTATTCGTTTGCTGAATCCTGCCCGGCTTGTCGCTCCCGACGAAGCGCCCGGTCTGGCCGAGATGCCAACCAGGGCTTAGCGGCCGCATTCGCTGCAACTCTTGCAGCGTCCTATTGCCCGCGGCTCGTTACAGGGATGCACAGGTATGAAGAGCGAAGAGCGGGTTGAACAGATCACCGCCGAGCAGTGGGAGTGGCTGCGCGGCCACTTGGAAGGCGAAACCGGGATGGATTTCTCCGGTTCGCGGTTCTCGCGGTTGAGGGCCGCCGTCGCCAAGGTGCTGGCGCTGTTTCCGCGGTGGCAACCCGGGGCCAGCCTTCCCGAGGTTCAGCTACCGCCGACTTTCGTGGAACAGGTGACCACCGAGCTGACGGTGGGCGAATCGTACTTCTTTCGCAACCACGCCCATTTCGATGCGCTTCGCGAGCAGGTGCTGCCGGCCATACTGGCCGAGAATGCTGCCCGGCGCGAGGTTCGCGTGTGGAGTGCCGGTTGTGCCACGGGCGAAGAACCGTACTCATTGGCGATCCTGCTCGATCAAGTGCTGGCCGCGCGGGAGCCGTGGCAGGTAACGATCCTGGGAACCGATTTGAATCCCCAGTTTCTGGAACGTGCCCGGCAGGGCTGGTACCGGCCGTGGTCGTTTCGCCATTCGCAGGTCCACGAAGACCCGCGGTACTTTCAGCCGCGCGACGGCGGCTATCAGCTCGAGCAGCGCATCTGCGATCAAGTTCGCTTCGCCTACTTGAACCTGGTGAAGGATCCATTCCCATCGCCGCTCAATGGCACGGTCGGGATGGATTTGATCTGCTTTCGCAATGTGGCCATCTATCTCAAGCCGAAAGTGACCGCTGCCATCTTGCGAAAGTTCTGGGAGGCTTTGCGGCCTGGCGGCTGGCTGCTGCTGGGCGAAACGGAATGGAACCATGCCGAGCACGCCCTGTTTGACGTGCGGCGGTTTGCGTCGGCAACGTTCTTTCAGAAGCCTCACAACTCCCCAGTCGCCCGGTTGGATGTGACCCCGCCGCGGCCCGTCTTGGCGTACACTGGCGGATGGCCGAGCGTTTCCGTGCCTGTGGTTCCGCCTGTCCCGAATTGGGTTCCCCTGCCGGGGGCGAATGGCAACGCGGCGAAAACGCCGGCGTTGACATCGCCACCTCAACCTCACGCCCTGGGCATGGCCAATCGGTCAGCCGCGGCACCGCCAGACGCTGGAACGGTTGAAGCCGTCGCGGTCGCCACGTCGCACATTGGGGGCGATCCGCAAGCTGCGGCCGATCCGCGGGCGCGGGCCAAGGGGCGGCTGCAACTGGCCCATAGCCTGCTTCTGCAAGTCCAAACGGCCGAGGCCCGGCGGCAGGTGGAGTTGGCGCTGCAAGAAGATCCGCTGCTGGTCGAAGGGTACATCCTTCAGGCCGGCCTGGCGGAAGATGCCGGCGACCTGGCGACGGCCGAGCGGGCTTGCCGCCGCGCGCTGTACCTGGATCGGCGCTGCTGCCTGGCTCACTTCCATCTCGCGCTGGTGCATCAGCAGCAGGGCCACGTGGCCGCGGCCACGAAAAGTCTCCGCACGGTGCGCGAACTGATCGAACAGCACGATCCGCACGAATTGGTCGAATATGGCGACGGTATGTGTTTTGGCCGCTTGCGCGAGCTGGTCCAGATGCTCGACGCTTCCGGCCAACCATAAGTGGGGCTGCAACGGCTGGCGCGGCTCGCCGCGAAATGCCGATGCCGCGCCGCCGGCACTACCGATGCTGACTTTGCAGGGCGAAATGCCATGACCGTGGCCAAGGCAACCGGATGAGCGAGCTACCACACGCAGCGAACGTATGGGAGCGGCTGCGGCAGCGGCTTCATGCGCTGACCGCGCCGCCGTCCGACGCGCTCAGCCAGGCGGCGCTGGCCGAGAAGTTGGCCCGGCGTGCCGAATCGCTGCGCAGTCAGTTGCGAACGACGGTGCCCGAGGGCCCCAAGCTGGTTTGCTTGAACTTCGCGCTCACTACCCAGCGTTATGCTTTGCCGCTGGAGCACGTGCTGGAAGTGCGGGCGTTGGAGCATTTCACGCCGGTGCCCGGCGTGCCGGCGTTTATTCGCGGCGTGGTTCAGTGCCGTGGCACGATCCTGGCGCTTTTGGACCTGGGGCGGCTGTTTGGCGTGGCGGAGACCGGCCTGGCCGACGTGCATTACTATATCGTGGCCGACGCCGGTGGCCGCCGCGTGGCGTTGGCGGCCGGCACGGCCGAGGACATCGTCGCCATCCCGCACGGCAAGCTGCAGCCTGCCCCGGCGCTCGCGACCGATGTGCCGGGCGAATGGATTCGAGCCGTATTCGACGAAAACCGCATTGTGCTGGACCTGGTGCGGCTCCTGCAGCACGAGCGGTTAGTGAACTGGCAACACTGAGCGAAGCAGGCCTGCCTGCGAATGCTGGCGGCTGCGAGCCTTCGCCACGGCGGTGACCTTGGCAGACCATTCCTGAGAGCGAATGCCCGATGCGCATGACGATAGGCAATAAACTGGCCGCAGGATTCGGCAGCGTTCTGCTGTTGATGGTCATCAGCAACGTGCTGGTGTACGAGGCACTGCGGCGGATGAGCAAAAGCAGCGACGAGGTCTCATTTGAAGCCGTGCCGCTGTTGCGGACGGCCGACGATCTGACGATCGCCTTGGGACGTGTCACGATCGCCAACCGCGGATACTTGTTGCTGGGCCACGACGACACGCAGGCGGCGTACTTCGAGGCGGAGTTCGATGCGGCCTTCAAGGCGCTCGATGAAGCCATGGCCTCGCTCAAGGAACTGACCAGGGCGTCCACGTATCAGCACGACGTCCTGAGCACGCAGTCGATCGAAGATCGCCTCAACGAATTTCGTACGGCCCAACAACAACTGCGTCACGCGGCAAAACAGGCCGGCAACACCGCCGACCGCGATCTCTCGCAGGCGATCACCATCATGGAGACGCGTTCGGTTCCCGCCACGCGCGAAGTGCAGAAGGCGGCAGAGGCCCTGCGCAACGTGGCTTCGCAGCGCTTGAGCGAGGAACGCAAGGAGCTGGAAGACAATCGTGATCAGGCGATGGCGACGCTCATCATGTCGAGTCTGCTCGCCGTTGCGATTGGAGCCGGGGTGGGATTTGTACTGTCGCGCGGCATCTCGTCCACGGTGCGAGAACTGTTGGCCGGCGTGCAAACCGTTGCCCGGGGCGATCTCGCGCAGCCTCACCTCCGGGTGAACTCGCGGGACGAAATCGGCGAACTGGTCGAAGGGTTCAACACCATGGTGGCCTCGCTGCGTGCCGTGATTGGCGAGGTTTCGACCACGACCGGCGAAATCGCCGCCGCCAGCGGCCAGATCGCTGCCAGTGCCCAGCAGCAACTCACGAGCCTGAATGAAACGGCCAGTTCGCTCAACGAGATCACGGCCACAGCCGAGCAGTTCAAGGCGACGATGCAGGAGTTCTCGGATCGCGCCCAAGCGGTTCACGAAGCGGCTTCGGAAACCACCAAGCGGGCCTCCGAAGGGCTGTCGCTGACGCGCGAATCGGCCATGCGGATCGAACAGGTGCAGGCCAACAGTATTGAGGCCGGCGAGAGCGTGCTCAGCCTGGCCGAACAGATGCAGCGGATCGGCGAGATCACCGCCTCCGTGAATGAGATCGCCGAGCAGACCAAGCTGCTGGCGCTGAACGCTTCGATTGAAGCCGCCAGGGCAGGGGAGGAAGGCCGCGGTTTTGCCGTGGTAGCCATGCAGGTGCGCGAACTGGCTAATCAGTCCAAGGACGCCGCCGGCCGCATCGAAAGTCTGATCTCGCAAACGCAAAAGTCGATGCAAACGGTGGTGAGCAAGATCGAGGAGGGGGGGCGGCTGTCGCAGGACTCCACGCAAACGGTTCGCCGCGTGTCCGAAGCGTTCGAGGAGATCGTGCGCGCCATTGAGCAAACGCGGGAAGCCATGGCCCAAATCAACGCCGGTGCCCGCCAGCAGGAAGCCGCCATCACCGAACTGGTGAGCAGCATCACCGAGATCGACAGCGCCTCCAAGGAATCGGTCGCCGCGGCCGAACAGACCGAGAAATCCATCGTGGCCATCGATCAACGCCTGCGTTCGTTGAACGAAGCCGTGGCACGCTTCAACACCTAGCTTGCATCCACGGGCAGCCCGACGCGATGGTTGATCCCATCTTCATCATCTTCCAGGAAGAGGCCCGGGAGCACCTCCGCCGCTTGGAGCAAAGCTTTCTGGACCTGGAAACGACGGCCGACGTCCAACAGCGCCGGGCGATCATCGATTCGCTCTTTCGTCACGCGCATACGCTCAAGGGCGACGCTCGCGTGATCGGCCTGGAGGCCTTGCAGGAATCGGCCCAGCACCTGGAAGAATTGCTGGAGCAGTTTCGCAGTGATCCCCGCAGCGTGGATGAGGCCGCGATCAACGAAGGCTTGGCGCGGCTGGACCGCGTCCGCCTGGTGTTCGAACGCTGGCAGGCGGAATGGACGCCGACGGCGTCCGCGCCAGCACCAGAAACCGTGGCGGATGCGGCCGAGCCTCCCTTGCCCACCGGGCAACCACCGATCGCCGAAGATGCAGCAGGCGAGACGCCGCTGGAACGCGCAGCCGTGGCTACGGCCGTCGAGTCGGGCTTCATGGTTCGCGTGCCGTCGGAGCAACTGGACCGCATGCTGAACCTGGTAGGCGAAGTCCAGATTACACAGCGAGCCGGAGCGGCCCTGGTCAACCAGATCACGGAATTGCGCAAGCGGCTGGAGAATCTGTCGCAAGGGCTGACTGCCGATCCGGCAGCGCTCGATGCCGCCTACGACTACATTCGCCGCATCGAATCGGAGCATCGCAAGCAACAGGCCCGAGAGCAGGTGCTCCTGGGCTCGCTCGAAGCCGAGGTGCGTCAAGCCCGGCTGTTGCCGTTGACGATGCTGGCCGAATCGCTGCGCCGGCCGGTGCGCGATCTGGCGCAGTCGCTGGGTAAGAAGGTGCGATACCAGGTCGACGTGGGGGACGTACTGCTGGACAAGGCGGTGATCGAGGCCCTGAAAACGCCACTGTTGCACCTGATCCGCAATGCCATCGATCACGGCATCGAGTTGCCGGAGGAACGTCGCGCGGCCGGCAAACCCGAGGAAGGTGCAATCCGTTTCACGGCTCGCCAGCGCGGCGAAATCGTGCGCATCGCCGTGGCCGACGATGGCGGCGGCCTGCCGCTGGAACGGATTCGCCAGCGGTTGCTAAGCCACTTGCGACTATCCGAGGCGGACGTGCAGCAGATGTCCGAGCGTGAGTTGGCGGCGTACCTGTTTCAGCCGGGCTTCACCACCGCCGAAGTTGGCTCCGTATCGGGCCGCGGCGTGGGACTCGATGCGGTGCGTGATGCCATCGCACGCCTGCAAGGGCGCATCGAGCTGGCGCATGCGTCGCCCCAAGGTACGGCTTTCGAGCTGACCGTGCCCGTCACGATCTCGACCATTCGCATCCTCTCTGTTTGGAGCGGAGGGCATTGCTATGGCATCCCCACCGCGCACATTCAACGCAGCGGCCGGATTCAGCCGGCGGCCTTGCGCGAGTTGGAAGGGCGGCCGGTGCTTCCCCAGGAAGGCGGTGCGGTGCCGTGGGTGCCGCTGGCCGAACTGGTCGATCTTGGCACGTCGAGGTCGACCATCAGCCAGGCAGCGATGCCGTACCTGGTGGTGAACGCCGCCGCAGGGCCGGTTGCCGTGGCCGTAGATGAGCTGGACGAAGAACGCGAGGTGCTGCTCAAGCCGCTGGGCTTCCCGCTGGCGAACATGCCGGGCGTGATCGGCGGGGCAATCCGGCCCGATGGCTCGGTGCAATTGGTGCTCGATCTGACGGGCGACGCGTTCCGCCGCCGCAGCCCACGCAGCCCGCAACCGGTAACCGTCCAGCGGACACGGGTGTTGGTGGTTGACGATTCGCCTACCACACGGGCTTTGTTACGTAACCTGCTTACCCAGGCTGGGTTTGCGGTGCGCACGGCGGTCGACGGGATTGACGCCTTGGAGAAGCTCCGGACCCATCCGGTGGACATTGTGATCAGCGATTTTGAGATGCCGAGGCTCGGCGGGGTCGACCTCACGCGGCAAATCAAAGCCCAGTATGGCTTACCGGTGATTCTGGTGACGGCCCGCGAGCAGGAGCATCATCGGCGCCAAGGGCTGGAAGCGGGGGCGGATGCATATGTGGTGAAATCCACGTTTCAGGGAGAAAGCCTCATCGACATCCTTCGCCAGTTCGGCTAGGCAAGGGGAGTACACACCGGCGGTCGGGCTGGCACGGACGTGGAAGCCTTGGGCTGTAGGGGCGTTTCCGCCGGGCTGCTGTGTGAACGTCGGGCCAGACCAGCCAGAGTTCCCGCCTGCGACATCGGCATGAGAATCGCACGCCCTCCCCTGCAAAATGTTCCCCGTATTGTCGCAGGTCCGACGCCCATGATCCGCGTTTTGCTGGTTGAAGACTCGATCACGCAGCGGGAGATCCTGCGGCGGTTGCTGAAACAGGACGCCACGTTCCGGATTGTGGGCGAAGCCACCACGGGGCATGAGGCCGTGAACCTGGCCGAGCGGTTGCGGCCCGACGTGGTGCTGATGGATATCCACATGCCGGAGCTGGACGGTGTAGCGGCTACGCGGTTGATCATGCAGCGTTCGCCGGTGCCCATCGTCGTAGCCAGCGCGACCCTGCAAAGCCAGGAAGTGGACCTGGGGCTGGAAGCTCTGAAGGCGGGGGCGGTTTCGGTGATCCAGAAACCCCAGGGCGCCGTGTTGCTGCACCTGGACAAGATCGCTCCGGACCTGCGGCGGGAACTGGTGGCGGCTTCCAAAGCCCGGGTGATGCGCCGGACGATTCCGCCAACGCTCGCGGCTGGCCCGCCGCCGCAACCAAGTTTTGAGTTGGATCAGATTGAGGTCGTGGCGATATGTGCCTCGACGGGCGGGCCTCCGGTACTGGCCGAGATCTTCTCGAATATCCCGCGGCCCTACCCGTTGCCGATCCTGCTGGTCCAGCACATTTCAGAAGGTTTTGTATCTGGCTTTGCCCGCTGGTTGCGTCAACTGACGGGCCAGGTGGTGGACCTGGCCGAGCCTTGGCAACGGCTCACGCCCGGCATCTGGCTTTCGCCTGACCGGAATCACCTCAGCCTGGCCGAACATCATCGCTTACAATTGATCCCTCCCAGCGGCCAAATTCACTGCCCATCGGGGGACGTGCTGTTTAGGTCGCTGGCCGATAACGTGGGGCCGGCGGGGCTGGGGATTCTGTTGACGGGGATGGGCGACGACGGCGCCGCGGGCCTGGCGGCGCTGCGCCAAGCCGGCGGCCGCACGGTGATTCAAGACGAAGCCAGCAGTTTGATTTTTGGCATGCCCAAGGCGGCCCGCGACTTGAATGCGGCCGAACTGGAATTGCCCCCTGACCGAATCATCGAGGTTCTGATCGAGGTGGCCCAGCATGCGACGAACCGCCGCGTGCCTTGGGGGCCATGATTCAGCACCATGCGTAGCATGCGAGGCCTTGCGGCTGACACGAGTGCCAGGCCCGCACAATCATCCAGCACGACTTGCGAACTTGGCCATGCTGCCTGGCTGGCGGCTGCAAGCCGTGAGACGTGAGCGATTCAACCGGCACAAACGAGTATTCGGCCCGCGGAATAGCGGGTTTCCCTGCTTCGGCGCGGCGTTATGAGCGAGATTCTTCTCATCGAAGATAGCCCTATTCAAGCGCAGTTTTATCGGCGCTTGATCGAGGATGCTGGTCATGCGGTGCGGCACGCCGCCACGGCCGAAGCAGCCTTTCAGCTTTGTTATGAAACCTTCCCGGACCTGGTCGTGCTCGATCAGTACCTGGGCGAGCGGTCCGGGCTGGAAGTCTGCCGCCGGCTGAAGGCCGACCCGTCGCTCCAGGCCATCCCCGTGGTGGTGCTCACCGATAGCCAGAGCGAAGAAGATCATCTGGCTGCCCTGGAAGCCGGCGCCGACCAGTTCCTATCCAAGGACAACCCACACCGCGATATTGTGGCGGTGATCGAAAGCCTGCTGAAATCATCGATCCCGGTCGAACTGGACGAGGCCGAGGACGAGATCCGCGACAGCATCCTGCGCGGCACCCGGATTTTGTTTGTCAGCCGCGACGGCCACGGTTGGAGCGACCTTGGGCAGCGACTGGGCGCAAGCGGGTTTGAAATCTTGGCGGTGCCCTCGGGCCACGACGCCATCAACCGACTGCAAACCGAACCGTTCCATGTGGTCACAATCGACATCGAATGCCATGGAATCCATGCGTTTGAAATCTGCCGTGCCGCCAGGGCTTGGGCCGAGCAAAATCAGAAGCAGTTGGGCCTGGTAATCCTGGCCCGGCAGGAGAACCGCCAGCACTTGCTCAAGGCACTGGAGGCCGGGGCCGACGACTTCATCAGCGGGCAGCAGGACCCGGAGATCATTGTCGCGCATATCAAGTCGCTGGTTCGCCGGGGGCGGATGATCCGTTACCTGCAAGTCAAGCATCAGAAGGCCTACGCCCAGAAGATGGCCTTGCGTGAGGCGCAGTGGCTGCGCGAACGGGCCGAAGATCGTGCCCGGCATGTCGAAGCCAGGGCGGCGTTGGCCGAGAAACTGCAACAGACAGCGGCCGAGCTGAAGCGTTCGCGTGACGAACTGGAAGTGGCCAAGAACGCCGCCGAGGCTGCCAGCAAGGCCAAGAGCGAGTTCCTGGCCAACATGAGCCACGAGATCCGCACGCCCATGAACGGGATCCTGGGCATGTTGGAACTGCTTTCCCGGACGGGGCTCACCGGGCAACAGGCCGAATACCTGACCATGGCCCAGCAGTCGGCGCAGACGCTGCTGCGGCTGCTGGACGATATTCTCGACTTCTCCAAAATCGAGGCCGGCAAGCTCGAACTGGAGCAGGTCGAATTCAGCCTGCAAGACTGCCTGAGCAAGGCCCTTCGCATCACGGCGATTCGCGCCCAGGAGAAAGGCCTGGACGTTGCCTGCCGCATCGACCCGCAACTAGCCGACCGTTACCGCGGCGATTCGGGCCGGCTGGGGCAAGTGATCCTCAACCTGGTGGGCAACGCGATCAAGTTCACCGAGGCCGGCGAGGTTGTGGTGGAGGTGCGGCCCGCGGACGACCCCGCGACCGACTGCGCCGCTGACGGCCCGAATGCCCTGCCGCAACCGAACCAGGACTTGAACCAACGCTTCTGTTTGCAATTTTCCGTGCGCGATACCGGCATCGGCATCAGTCCCAAGGAACAGCAGAGGATTTTCGATGCCTTCTCGCAGGGGGATACTTCGACGACACGGCGTTTTGGCGGCACCGGGCTGGGGCTGGCCATCTGCTCGCGGCTGGTCAGCCTGATGGGTGGCCGGATCTGGCTGGAAAGCACGCCGGGGCAGGGCACCACGTTCCATTTTACCTGCAACCTGGAGCCGTGCGCAAGTCGTGTATCCATTGCCGAGATGCCCCAGGAACTGGGCCTGCACGATCGTTCCTTGCGGCTCTTGCTGGTGGGCATCGATCGGGCATCGCAACCGATTTACGGTGAGCTTTTGAATGCCTGGCAGATGGAGACCACCATTCTGGTACCAGGCGAATCCGCCGTGCGGGCACTGTCTGAGGCGGCCCAGCGCGGCCAACCGTATCAGTTGGTGATTGCCGATGCGCGCCTGGACGATGCTGCGCTGGCCGACTTGGCTGCGCTGGCTGTGTCGCTCGATCCGCCCGTTCCGCTGCTGCTGTTGGCGTCGAGCGTAGAACCGATCCGTTGGGGCACGCTGCCCTCGGCGATCCAGGCCACCAGTGTGCTGAAGCCGGTACTGCCTGCGGAACTGTTGCTGGCCATCGCCAGGGCTCTGGGGGTGATCGACGAGCCGACGCAAGTCGCAGGCGAGGAACCGCGGGATGCAACGCCGCCGCTGCGAATCCTGCTGGCGGAAGACAGCCTGATCAATCAGCGGGTGGCGATTGGCTTTCTGGAACGATGGGGGCATCAGGTCACCATTGTGGACAACGGCCAAAAGGCCATCGAGGCGGTTACCAACCAGCCGTTCGATCTGGTGCTGATGGACCTGCAAATGCCAGACGTGGGCGGGTGCGAAGCCGTCCAGCAGATCAGGCAGCACGAACAACGAACAGGCTCGCCGCGTGTGCCGATCGTGGCCATGACCGCCGAGGCCATGAAAGGCGACCGCGAACGCTGCCTGGCTGCCGGCATGGACGATTACCTGGCCAAGCCGATCGAATCCGATGAGCTGTACCGCATCATCAGGAAAGTGACCGCACCAGATGGCGACGACGCCGCTGCGCCCGCGGAACCATCAGATGTTTGCTCAACCAATGGGGCGGCGGAGCCTCACTGCGAAGCCGGCACGCAACTGATCCACTGGGGCTACCTGGCGCGGATGCTGGGGCACGATCAAAGTTTGATACGCGACGCGCTGGTGATTCTCCGCACGCAATGCCCCGAACTGCTCGACGAAATCCGCCAGGCCATTGAGGCCCGAGATGCCGAGGAGCTGCACCGTGCGGCCCATTCGCTCAAGGGACTGACCGGCTACCTGGGCCCCAGCCCCATCGTGCAATCGGCGGCTCGCCTGGAAAGGGCAGGGAAGGACGGCGACTGGAGCCGTGTCCCGGATGAGTATGAGACCCTGGCCGCGGATATTTCGCGGCTGGTGGAGCTGTTGGACGACGAAGCTTCGCTGCCCGAGATGCTTCGAGAATCGGGCACCACACCCGGCGCTTGTCGGTAATGAGCGCTGAACCGTGTGATGGATCAAGACGCCGCGGCATCTATCCATCGCCGCCACATCGATATTGATAAAGCGCATTACACTGCGCTGGCGTCATCAATGGTTATAGCGTTTACGATTCAGAACGTCGGGCTACCAGCACAATTTGGCGTGCGTAGTCGATGCCTAATGCTTTGAACAGCCAGCCCAACGTATAGCGGCGCAGCAGCCGCCGATGAACCGGGTCGTGATAGATGCGATAGATGGCCGTCACTTCCAGGCCGGCCAGGCTCACCAGGCCCGCCAGCTCGTCATAACACAGCGGCGTGCAATGCGTGGCATCGCGAAGATAGGCCGGCGGATAAAAGGTATTGGGCGTGCTCAGGATCAAATACCCGCCGGGCCGTAGCAGCGCTTGCACTTGAGCGAGCCAAGGCTGAATCGCCGGCAGCGGGAGATGTTCCACCACTTCCAGCGAGAAGACGGCGTCGTAGGGCCCTGCCGCGTCGTCCAGCGAGTAGTAGTCGTGCGGCAAGCGGCGGTCGATGTCCATCGACTCGTAGACCAGGTGCGGCAGGGCCGCGACCAGTTCGCTGCCCATCTTGCGCTGGCCCGCCCCCACTTCGAGGACCCGCTGACCGTCGCGCAAATGGTCCAGCAGCACCTGCCGTACGCGGCGGCGGAGCGGAAGCTGAAAGACCTGCTTGCCGAAGCGGGCCGCCATCGCCTTGCGGTGCGCATACAGCTCCGACCAGGGCGGTAGCACCGCCGGCGCGGTGCCTGTACCGCTTAGCGGAGCGTGCTGCTGGTGCGCGGTAGAAGCGTAAACCGCAGTGGGCGCATCGGCGTGCAGCATCGGCGTAACCTCCGTGTCACATGGCGCGACGGTAACCGTCCGAAGTGCCTAGGACGCAACGCACTACGGGCGGTCATCCGGCGGACGTACATGGCCGCGACCACCGGCGTCGCCATTGTGCCGAGGTTATGCCGCTGTGACTACAGCAGTTCGGGCATCGGAGCAAAACGGTTGTGATCCACCAGGAACTGCGGCCGGCCAGACCGGTCGATCAGCGTGGTGCGATCGATATCGATACCCAGCTTGGTGTAGAGCGTGGCGAACACTTCCTGGAAGTGCACGGGTCGGTCCTGGGCGTACTCGCCCAAGCGGTTGGTGGAGCCGATCACCTGGCCCGTCTTGAGGCCGCCGCCAGCCAGCAAAGCGCAGCTCACCTGCGGCCAGTGGTCGCGGCCGGCGTTGGCGTTGATCTTAGGCGTACGGCCGAACTCGCCCCAGACAATCACCAGGGTGTCGTCGAGCATGTCGTGCCGTTCCAGGTCTTCCACCAGGGCGGTGATGCCCTGGTCGAGCATCGGCATGTCCTCGCGAGCCCGCTTGAAGTTGTTGCCGTGCCAGTCCCAGCGGCTGAACGCCAGGGTGACGCAGCGGACGCCGGCCTGGATCAAACGCCGGGCCATGAGGAAGTGGGTCATCAAACGCGGGCCGCCGTCAGCCACGTTGTTCGGGTCGCCCTTACCGTACCGCTCGATGACCTTGGGATCTTCCTTGCCCAAGTCCAGGGCGTCGGCCAGCCGGCTGCTGGTCAGCACGCCAAACGCCTGCTGGGTGAAGGCGTCGAGCCCTTCGATCTGGCCCGTGGCATCGGCATCGCGGCGGAAGGTATCCAGGGCCTTGAGCACCTGGCGGCGATCGTTCAGGCGATCGAGCGTGATGCCGCCCAGGATCATGTCGTCCTTGCCTTCGGCGTTGGGCTTGAACGGCGCATAGGCCGCGCCCAAAAAGCCGGGGCTGCCGGCGTCGGCCCAGGGCGAATGCCCCATCTTGGGCGACAGGCCCACAAATGGCGGCACGGCGGCATTAGCCGGTCCGTGCAGCTTGGAGAGCACCGAACCCAGGCACGGGTAGCCGCCCTGAGGACCGGGCTGGTTGCGGCCCCAGCCGGTGAGGCAGATGTTGGCGTCGTGGCGGCCGTCGGAGCCGACGATGCTGCGGATGGGAACAAACTTCTCCATCATGCCGGCCAGACGCGGCATCAGCTCGCAGATCTGGATGCCCGGCACCGACGTGGCGATCGGGTTGAACTCGCCGCGGATTTCAACCGGCGCCTCGGTCTTGATATCGAACATGTCCTGGTGCGGGGGACCGCCCGGCAGAAAGATCATGATGATCCCCTTGTGCCGCTGCGGAGCCCGGCCGCTGATCGATTCTGCCCGGAGCAACTGGGGCAGCGACATCCCGCCCATTGCCAGCCCGCCAATCTTCAGAAACGAGCGGCGGCTGAGTCCATCGCAGAAACGCTCGGAATGGTCGGGAGCACCAAGAATCGTAAGCATCGCGGATAACCCAGGTAGGCAATGGGATTGGGTAGGTCCAACCGCGGCAGCCAGCGGCCACGCTTCCCGCGTGGGCAGCGTCCGCCTGCGGTCCGCCCATCTTTGGCGTGATCCAGGCACGCTCGCCAGGGAGCCACGCAGCCTCGATGCGGGGGGCGCGCAGCCTCGACCGGCGAGGTCGGGCGTATCATATCAAATACAATCGATGATTTCCAAACGCATTCTTCACCATTCCCTTCCGGCGAGGGGGGGCTGCCGGGCGGGGGTAAATGCGTGCCGTGGCCGCAGGGCAGGCGACAGCCGGCCGGCGACCGTGGGGGCGCGATAGCCATCGCTTGGCGTCGCTTCCATTCCCCGCGGCTGGTCGCAGGCGGCTAGCTTTGCCGGTGCCGAGCCCGGGCAGCAACGTGCCACGATCACCTCAGCCGACGGCTACCCACAGGCCGCCGCAGTCTCGCTCCCCTCAGGGCCGTTCATCCCAGGTGTCCTGTTCACGGGGCGGATCGAATTCCAAATCGCCCCGCCATGCGCCAGCACCGCGGTGCTGGCAACCGGCGCAACCGGAAGATTCAACCTATCCGGAAACTCTCTGCGATTTTTGCCCAAAACTCAAAACTTAAACTACATTTTGATGACGCAGGCTGGTTGTCGTGTCATGCGCCATCAATGCTTGCGCTATCGCTGCAATCGTCATAATCGGAATCCTTTGACAATTGCTCAAGTTGTAGGGTGGCTGCTTGACAGTGGACTGCCCCGGGGTTCTAAATGACATTGTGGCCGGGCATATTGATGGTTGCGCCGTCACGGCCTGTTATTGAGATTGGTTATAAATCCCAGCGGCACCGCATAGAGTGCGAGAGCCTGGATTGAGGCCATATCAATCACCGCAGTGTTGGCGGCGTTTCATGGAATGGTTTTTGTCCGCACATGCACGTTGATGCGCGGCGGAGCGAGCCTGAGCTGCTTCAGGTTGTCACCGCAGCATCGATGATTCCCGGCGAAGTGCGAGGGGCTGCCTTCCGGAGAGGTCGCACATATTCAACGGCCACGGCAGGCATGATGCATTTCGTGGGTGACCTATAAAAAAACTTGGAGCGGGTGATGCGCGGCGCCATCGCGCCCTGCGTCTCCTGCATTGATCGGATTAACGATGTTTCAGCCGCGGTTTCCAGGGCGAGGCCTCGGCAGCAGGAACGAGCGGCACGCGACGAGCGGCTGCGTCAAACCAGGGACAGGTTTGATTGTGCCCGCTTTGAAAAACGGGAAACACCTTTTGATCGCCCGGACAACACTGTCCTTGGGAGGAAGCATGTCACGTCACAGTATTGTTATCGCCGGCCTGGTGGCGCTTGCCGCCTGGGTTGCCGGGCCTCAGCAGACACACGCTCAGTATGGCGGGTGCACCACCTGCGCCACCGTGCCTGCCTATCAGCCCATGGTGGTGCGCTATGGTTTGTTCGGCCGTCCGCGGGCGGTGTACTACGCTCCCACGGTGGCGGTCGCGCCCGTGACTCCGGTTGCCACGTACTACACGCCGGTGGCCGCGCCCGCGTGCAGCACGTGCCCCACGACCACGTACTACGCGCCGGCTTGCACCACGTGCCCGACCTGCCCGACCGGCGGTTGCGCTACCAGCTGCAGCACCTGCTATTCGCCCACGATCGTCAACGTGCCGGTGACGACCTATCGTCCGGTGGCCGCCTGCGATCCGTGCGGCAACACCGTCACGGTGATGCGGCCGGTGACCTCGTACGTGCAGCGGGTGCAGTACACGCCGCAGACGGTGTGCAGCCCCTGCAGCACGGTGTCCTACTCGCCGGTGACCTGCGCCCCGGGCTGCACCGGTTGCTCGGTCTGCTCGCCGGCCACGTGCGGCCCCAACTGCACCGGCTGTGCGCAGTGCGCTCCGTCGACGAGCCAGCCGCAGTACCAGGACCAGAACAGCTACCCGCAGACTCAGCCGGGCTACGGGCAGCCCTCGACGGCTCCGCAGACGTTCCAGAGCGAGCGGCCGCAGACCTCGGCTCCGGCTCAGCAACCGGTGCCGCAGACGGCTCCGCAGCAGCCGATTCCGTATCCCTCGCAGCCGCACACCAGCGGCAGCAACTACAGCCCTGCCAATCCGCAGTTGATCGATCCGGACAGCCGGACCACCCAGGCTCCGCGTAGCTGGAGCTTCCAGCGGGCGGTCGCTCAGGAAAGCGATCTGGCGGCTCGTATCATCCCGGTGAGCCAGCCGGCTCAGCAGGCTGCTCCGCAGGTGGATGATGGTTGGCGGGCTGCCCAGCCTCGTTAAGCAATCGACCCACAGCCGAACGGAGAAACTGTCCGTTTGATCGACCACACGACGGGCTCCGGGCTTCCGGTGCCCGTCGTGTGCATTTGTGGGGACGACAGACGGCGTTAATTGGCCCCGTGCTGGTTGATCGGCGGATGCCGACGTGCCCGCAGGTGCGGCGCCACAGTTTGGGAGTCGCGTGGCTTAGCGGCAATCGCCGCGTCCGGCCACGGCCGTGTTGCTCGCGGCGTGGTGGCCATAGTACAGCACGTTGCCGTTGCTCTCATTGATCCAGAGCGTGAGGTGCACGCCGCTGTCGAATTCGGCTTCCAGGCATTGCCAGTCGCCGCAGGCAACGGGGGTGGCCTGATACCAGGATCCGCGGCCTTGCTCGTCGCTGGCGGCGGTCCCGCCGGCGCTCACGCTCTCAGGCAGCCGCTGCGGCCTGGTCGATACGGTCCAAAACCGGGGCGAGGCGTCCGGCTCGCGGAGGTACAGCTTGTCGAGGTGCCGCGTGCCGTCGGACCAGTTGCCGTGCAGCCGCAGCCGCATTTCGTCGGCCGCCAGACGCGATGCGCTTCCCCACAGGGCCGATGCCACGATTGCCGCCACCAAAGCCGCCTGGTACTTGCCGGGGAACATGGGAACGCCGCTCCTGCGGGGTGATGGTTTGCCTTGCCGAGTTGTGCAGCGCGTTCGCGTTGCCTGTGTTACTACGGCCGGGGGGGGGCATTTTGGCCGTGGATTTTTCAGGCCCAGTAGGAATGGCCGCGGCGATCGATGCGGCGCGGAGACGGTGCCCGCAGCGACCCCGGCGAGGCGGGAACCGGCCCGCCCTGGGGAGCGAAAAGGGGCCAAACCAGCTTGACAAGCGCAAGGGGGCGGGGTGCAATGAATTACGCGCGAGATTGGCCACGTTCTGTGGGGGAGCTACGCCACTTCGCTCCTCCCGTGCCCGCCGCATGAGTGCCCGCGCAGCCAAGTCCGAGGGGGTACCTCTTGCTGAGAGTTGACATGAAATCCTGCTACCGCCCCGTCCGGTTTCGGTCAACACGCAAGTCGGGCTTTACCCTGACGGAAATCCTCATCGCCACGGCGCTTACGCTGTTGATGATGGCGGTAGCCGTTAACGGCTTCGGCCTTCTGGCCGGTAATATCGCCGACAATCGCGCGGTGATCGAAGTCTCCGGGCGGCTGCGTGCGGCCCAGCAGCGGTTGCAGCTCGATCTGCGGTACATCACCGTAAACCCCGTCCCGCCCATCCGCCCCGAGGACGACCAGGGATACCTGGAAATCATCGAAGGCCCTGGGCCTTGGCAGCCGGATTTTGAGGTTGGGGCTAAGCCGATTAAAGCCGATGGCTCCTTCGATTCGTCGGTGGGCGACATCGACGACGTGATCATGTTCACTACGCGCAGCCACGGTGAACCGTTCGTCGGCCGATACCTGGGCGATAACGTGCAAAGTCAGGTGGCCGAAGTTGCTTGGTTCGTACGCGGTAATAAGTTGTACCGGCGGCAATTGCTGGTGCTGCCCAACCGCGAATCTATCCCCCCTCCGACCAATTACTTTTACCTCAACGACGTTTCTGTCCGGGCGGAAGGCGGTCCGACCGACCATCGTACGGCCTGGGTCAGCCGTAACCGGCAGCTCACGCCCAACTCGCTGGGGGACCTGACGAAGCGCGAGAACCGCTTTGCCCATCAGCCGGTGGTGTTTCCGCACGATGCTCGGTTCTGGGGGCAGCTTGGCTTGCCCACCATGCAGGAAATGTCGGATCCTGGTTGGCCGTTCCCGGCTTATCCGGGCGGCGGCCTCGATGCGTATGTACCCATCAATGGCTGGGTCAATAACACGGGGAACTATCCTTACTTCAACGAGCGTGATTTCTGGCTGAATCCGCTGGCTGGGTTTCCGCTAATCGGTGAAGCATTGTCTTCCTTCGCGGGCGGTCCGCGGGCGTACGAAGACGTGATTCTCACCAACGTCATCGGCTTTGACGTCAAAGTGTGGGACCCCGGGGCGCCCATTTTCTGGCTTGAGACCACCAACG
>ERZ777003.211-NODE-211-length-122974-cov-12.634776_pt1 | contig 122974 bp, 103 predicted proteins | sample MGYA00374956_ERZ777003 | MGnify/ENA primary metagenome ERZ777003 (study PRJEB29302, sample SAMN06268252) | bioreactor metagenome | isolation source: Joint BioEnergy Institute, California, USA | place: USA:Joint BioEnergy Institute, California, USA | collected...
ATCCGCCGCTACCAATCTCGAAACAGCGACATCTCTACGATGTCGCTGTTTTTTTATGCTTAGAGCAGTGTTAGCCTGCGGCAGCAAGGTATTTTCTTCTTTTTGTGATGACGAGGCGCTGCTACGCGCAGCGCCTCGTCATCACCTTCTCTGGAAATGTTGGTATCGGTCTGATACTTTTTAGAAATGCCTAAAGGAAGCAGAAAAGGAACGAGCCTGCGATGGGTGATAATCGCAGGCTCGTTGGTTTGTGCGCCAATTGCGGCACAATAGTGTTGGGTGTTAGTTTTCGATCTGTAGTTCGCGGCCCGCTGCTGCCGAGCGGTAGCAGGTGTCGATCAGGTTGACGCGCTGGCGGCCTTCTTCGGCGCTGGGGCTTGGCGTTTTGCCGTCGAGGATGGCTTCGACGAAGCGCGTGATGACTTGCAGATGGCCGTCGCCTTTGGGGATGTGCGGCGTGAGGTCGGTGGGTACGCCCTGCACGTCGGTGAAGACGCGTACGGTGTTCTCGTGGCCGTAGTTGTGCACGAAGATTTCGACGCCGCCCTCGGTGCCGTACAGTGTGACGCCGAAGTCGTCGGCGGCGCTGCTGTGGGTGGCCCAGCTCGCTTCGAGCAGCAGGGTTGCGCCGTTTTCGAGGCGGACAAAGGCGGTGGCGAGGTCTTCGACTTCGTAGGGGTTATTCTCGTTGGTGAATTGCTCGCGCACCCAGCCTTTTTGACCGCGCGGCCCAAATTCGGCGTAGGTGTTGGCGCTTGCGGCGATGGCGCGCGGTTCGCCCATGAGGTACAGGGCCATGTCGAGGACGTGGACGCCGAGGTCGATCAGTGGGCCGCCGCCAGCCTGCTCTTTGCTGACGAACCAACTGCCGAGCCGTGGGATGCCGATGCGGCGCATCCAGTGGGCTTTGGCGTAGTAGATGCGGCCAAGCGCGCCGGAGTCGATGTAGTTTTTGACCCACTGCACGTCGCCTCGGTAGCGTTTGTCGAAGCTGACCATGAGGATGCGCTCGCTGGCTGCGGCGGCATCGACCATTTGCTGCGATTCGCTGGGGTTGCGGGCCAGCGGTTTTTCCACGAGGACGTGTTTGCCCGCTTCTAGGGCTGCGAGTGCAACGGGGGCGTGCAGGATGTTGGGCAGGCAGATGCTGACGGCATCGATGTTGGGCGAGGCGAGCAGGTGCTCGTATTCGCGGTAGGTTTGTGGGACGTTGTATTCAGCGGCGACGCGACGCACGCGGTCGTCGTCGAGGCCTGCGAGCGCGACGATCTCGACACGGGGGATCTTGGAGTAGGCTGCAAGGTGGGTGGCTCCAATGCCTGCGCCGATGACGCCAACCCGAAGCTTCGATGTGTCCATGTGTGTCCTCTTCTTTCGTGTGGTTGTGTTGGTTCGATTGCTTTGTGTGGCATTGTGTGCGGTGATCGGCTGCGATTCAGCACGCGCGCGCGTTGTGGCGCGAAGCGCCATTGCTGTCCGAGCGCGCGCACGTTGTGCACGACGTTGTTTGCCCGTAGCGACGGGCGTTGAGGCGCTGGCTGCTTCTTCTTTCCTGTTGATTCACTGCTTGGATCATGCCACTGGTTTGCTTGGTTGATGGTTGGATAGAAGAGGATGGCGACCTGTGAAGGCTGCCATCCCCTGTGTTGCTATGCTGTTTGGCTTACTTGCCTTTGCTCGGCAGCGGTTCGAGCGGTTCTTTGGCGTTGATGGCGCGGCTGCCGCCGTACGGGTAGGCTGGCCCGGTCGAGGGCGCGGCCCAGGCGACGCCGTTGGCGATGACTTTGCGCACGTTGGCGTCGAAGTAGGTCGGGTACGATTCGTGGCCCGGGCGGAAGTAGAAGATTTTGCCGCGGCCTCGGTGGAAGCAGCAGCCGCTTCGGAACACTTCGCCACCTTGGAACCAACTGATCAGCACGAGGTCGTCGGGGGTGGGGATGTCGAACAACTCGCCGTACATCTCCTCTTCCGGTAGCTCGAAGTAGGCGTCGAGGCCGTTGGCGATCGGGTGGCCGGGTTCGATCACCCAGATGCGCTCGCGCTCGTCGGCTTCGCGCCAACGCAGGCTGCAACTGGTGCCCATGAGTTTGCGGAAGATTTTGGAGAAGTGCGCCGAGTGCAGGACGATCAGGCCCATGCCTTCGAGGACACGTTCGTGGACTTTGTTGACGACGGTGTCGCTCACTTCGCCGTGGGCCATGTGCCCCCACCAAATCAGCACGTCGGTGTTGGCGAGGACTTCGTCGGTGAGGCCGTGCTCTGGCTCATCGAGTGTGGCGGTGCCGACGGTGTAGCCCGCTTCGCGCAGCCCTTCGGCGATGACGGTGTGCATGCCGTTCGGGTAGATGGTGCTAGCGGGGTGGTTCGGGTTTTTTTCATGACGAAATTCGTTCCAGACAGTGACACGAATTGGGGTGGTCATGGTTGTTTCCTTTCTGATTGGCTATACCTCGATGGTGATGCGGCGTCCGGTGGATGCGGATTCGATGGCTGCAAAGACCATAGCGAGGCTTTTGATGTTGTCGTGACATTCGCCCATGGGTGTGTGCCCTGTTTCGAGGGCGTTGAGAAAGTCGCGCAGTGATCCGGCGATGCCCGATGGTAGTGTGGGATCGACTTCGGCGTCGATGGTTGTGGTGCTCGACAGAAAGCCTTTGGTTTCGGTGACGATTTCGGCACTTGGTGTGCCATGACCATCCCATACAGCCGTACCATGTTGGCCAACTGCTCGCCATTCTCCTTCCCAGGAGGTGTGTTTGCCTTCGCTGCACCAACTCCCCCGATAGGTGTAGCGCAGGCCGTTGCTCATTTCGAAGATGGCGGTGGCGCTGGCGTTGCCTCGATACCAACTCCACGGCGGATTGAATTCTTCGCAGTAGACGGCGACTGGGTCGGCGTTGCTTAGGTAGCGCGCTGCGTCGAATGTGTGAATCGCCATATCTAAGACGAGCGGATTGGGCATGGCATCTCGGAATCCGCCGAAATGCGCGCCGATGTAGAAATCGGAGTTGAGGATGCCGAGTGTGCCGAGGTGGTTGGCGATCAGGCCGCGCAGGGCGTGAAGTTGGGCATTGTAGCGTCGGCTCTGGCTGACCATGTAGAGGACGCCCGCTCGTTCGGCGGCGGCGACCATAGCCCGCGCTTGTGCCATGCTGATGGCCATGGGCTTCTCGCCAAGCACGGGTAGCCCGGCGTTGAGTGCGGTGATTGTGACATCGTGATGGGCTTCGGGGACGCTAACATCGACGACGAAGTCGGGGCGCACCGTGGCGATGGCGCGTTCAAGATCGTGATCGATGTGAATATGGCTGATGCCTAACTCGTCGGCGGCTTGTTGTGCGATGTGTTGGCGCAGATCGACCCACCCGCCAATGACAACCTGCTGGTGTTGTTGCAGGTTTTTGCCCCATGCACGGCCCATTCCTCCCGCTCCGACGATTAGGGCTTTGTATTGTTTCATGCGTTCCTCGTAATGATGTCAAGCGCTCCATGATGTGTTGTGGGTCGTCGAACGTTGTTATTATAGCCGGATTCGCTTTTAGCTTGTGCATAGTATCTCTGATCGTGTAAAACTGTTGCCAAAACGCAAACCACAGGCTACAATAGACAAACTCTGCTACAGAAACCGCAAGTTGGAGCGCTTCCTTATGACCGAATTGGCGCATATTCTGGTAGTTGATGATGATCCAAGTATCCGGCGGATGCTGCAGTTGCTATTGAGCGATGCCGGGTATCGTGTTTCTCTCGCGAGCAGTGGCGAGGAGGCTTTGGCGTATCTTGATCTCATCACTCCGGATTTGGTGTTGCTTGATTTGATGTTGCCAGGTGTGCACGGCCAGGAGGTGACTGCGCGAATTAAGGCTGATACTTCGAAGCCGTTTATTCCAGTCATTTTGGTAACTGGGCAGAACGATCAGCGCTCGAAGGTGATGAGCCTTGATGCGGGTGCCGACGATTTTTTGAGCAAGCCGGTTGAGTTTGCGGAGTTGCTGGCGCGGGTGCGTGGGATGCTGCGTTTGCAGCGGAGCCAACGCTCGTTGCGGGCCGAGCAGCGCAAGACGGAGTTGTTGCTGCATTTGATCCGCGAATTGAGCGCGACACTCGATTTAGATCAATTGCTGACGCACTTTCTCGATCGGTTGGCGGATTCGATCGGCGCGGTGCGGGCGAGCCTCATTTTGATCCAGAACGACCGCCCCTATTTGTATTCCAGTACGCGAAACGGTGCAATAACGCCGCTTGAGGATATTCTGCGGCACGGTATTGCGGGTTGGGTGCTGCGCGAACGGACTCCGGTGATCATCGAAGATACCCGTGATGACGAGCGCTGGATGGCCCCAATGACGTATCAGCGGATGGTACGAAGTGTGGCGTCGGTGCCGATCATCCGCGAGGGGCAGGTGTTGGGCGTGATCACGCTGGTGCATCACACGCCGGGGTATTTCACTGCCGAGCATCTCGATCTGTTGGACTCGGTGGCGGCGCAGAGCGCGATCGCGCTTGAGAACGCCGAGTTGTTCCGCTTGACGCGCATGCAGAAGGATCTGCTGGAGCGTCGCGCTGAGGAGTTGCAGCGGCTCAATCAGATCAGCCGCTACCTGACCGAGTTGATGCGTCCCGAGCAGTTGATGCGCTTGGTGACTCATCTGGTGCACCACACATTCGGCTACCCGATGGTGTCGATTCTGTTGTGCGAAGATGATGGTCTGGTTGTGCGGGCGGTGGCGGGCGATACCGACGCCGATTCGCGGCTGGGGATGCGCGTGCCGAACGGTATGGGCCTCACTGGCTGGACGACGGCTAACCAGGAGCCACTGAATGTGCCCGATGTACGCGAGGACCCGCGCTACTACTCGCTCGACGATTCTTCTACGACGCGCTCGGAGTTGACGGTGCCGATCCTGACGGCGCGCGAGGTATTCGGTGTGCTCGATGTGCAGAGCAGCGAGGTTGGCGCGTTCGGCCCGAACGATGTCACGCTGCTGAGCACGCTGGCGGGCCAGATCGGTGTGGCGCTCGAGAATGCGCAGTTGTTCGATACCGAGCAGCGTCGTGTGCGTCAGTTGGCGCAGATCAACAATTTGTCGGTGGCGTTGACGGCACAACTCGATTCGGCTGAGGACCTGCGTATCGCGGCTGATGCGATTGCGGCGATCTTTGGGGTCGAGCAGTGCGGCATTGTGGTGAGCGAGGAGGGCGGTCGCCATGCCCGGATCGCGTGTCGTGCGCCCGCCCCCTCCGCGCCCGGTATGCCGTTGCGCTTTACGCTGCCGGTGCAGCAGTTGGCCGCAGCGCTCGATCTGCAGGGGCCAACGATCATTCCCTCGGTGGAGGAAGATGAGCGGCTGACGAAGTTGTTGCCGTTGCTGAAGCGCGGCGGGATCGAGTCGCTGGTGCTGGCCCCGCTCATCTCAAGCGGGCATCAGAATGGGATGATCGTGCTGGATAGCACTGGTCACAAAGAGCGTTTCGATGTGGCCGAGGTGACGCTGCTTGAGACGATCGCGAGCCTGATCGCGCAGGTGATTGAGAATGCGCGGCTCTATCGGCGGGTTGAGGATGAGCGCAGTACCTTGAACGCGGTGCTCGGTGGCGCTGCCGACCCGATCCTGCTGATCGGCCCACACAACGAGTTGTTGCTGGGCAACCGCGCGGCTGAGGAACGTTTGGGCATTAGCATCGAGCCTGGGCCGAAGCTAGAGGAGTTGATCTCGCAGCCGGATCTGATTCAGGCGTTGAGCGTGAATAATAGCCAGGGTTCGGATGTGCCGCACGAGGTGACGCTGCCGTCGGGTGAGGTGTTCAGCATCAGCATTGCGCCTGTGCGCGGCGCCGATCAGCAGTTGATTGGCCGCGTGGCGGTGCTGCAAGATATCACGGCGATCAAGGAACTGGAGCAGCGCGAGCAGGAGCGCCTGCGCGATGTGCTGCGGCGCTACGTGTCGCCGCCGGTGGTCGAGCAGGTGTTGGCTGGCGGTGGCGAGTTTGGCGCGCCAACCGAGCGCGATGTGGTGGTGGTGTTCGCCGATCTGCGGGGCTACACCTCACTGACAGAGGGAATCGCGCCGGGTGTGCTGGTGGAGCGCGTGCTGAACCGCTACTTCACGGCGATGACCGATGTCTTTTATCGGCATGCCGGTACGATCGATAAATTCTTGGGTGATGGCATCCTGGGTGTGTTTGGTACGCCGATTGCGCATCCCGATGACTTGCAGCGCTCGTTACACGCCGCCGTTGACCTGCAACTCGCCTTTGAGGAACTGCGACGGCAGTGGCGGGTTGAGTTGGGATTGGATATCGGCATGGGCGTGGGGATGGGCTATGGCAACGCGGTTGTGGGCAATATCGGCTCCACGCAACGCCTCGACTACACCTTGGTGGGTGATGTGGTGAATACGGCGAGCCGTTTGGGCAGCCTGGCCCAGGCGGGCCAGATTCTGGTGTCGCACCGTTTGGTCGATAACCTGCCACCTGATTGGCAATCGCCTTGGCCGTTGCGCGCGATCGATCGGGTGCCGCTGAAGGGGAAGCAAGAGCCACACTTGATTTACACAATCGAGTATACCAACCATGTTGAAGCGTTGAAGGATTCGGCTTCGACGGAACCTCGCCTGAGTTCGCCACGGATCGCCTAGGTTCCCTCTGCTTGTGCGCGAGCGCCACATCCTCTCGCTTCGTTTGGCGTGCCGTCCCTTCAGTTGCTTCGGCCTTTTTGCTTGAGCGAGTGAAAGATTGCTATGGCAGATCGTATTTTGATTGTTGAAGATGAAGCCGAGATCGCCGATTATCTGCGGCGGGGATTGGCGTTCGAGGGCTATGTGATCGAGGTTGCCCACGATGGGCCTTCGGCTCTGGTGGCCGTCCGCGATCGCCCGCCCGACTTGGTGATCCTCGATCTGATGCTGCCGGGCCTCGATGGTATCGAGGTCGCGCGGCGGATTCGGGCCGTCGATTCGATGCCGATCATTATGCTGACGGCTCGCGATGCGGTGGCGGATCGAGTGGCGGGCTTGGAGAGCGGCGCCGATGATTATGTGGTGAAGCCGTTCGCGTTCGAGGAGTTGTTGGCCCGTATTCGGGTGCAGTTGCGGCGGCGCGAGGCGCAGGCCAACGCCGAGGTGCTACGCTTCAACGGCCTCACGCTGAACATCGCCGCCCACGAGGCGCGCATCGGCGATCGGCGGATCGATTTCACCGCCAAAGAGTACGATCTGCTGGAACTGTTTATGCGCCACCCGAACCAAGTGCTGACTCGCGAAGTGATCTACGACCGCATCTGGGGGTATGATTTTGGTGGTGAGAGCAATGTGCTGGAGGTGTACGTGCGCGCTCTCCGCCAGAAACTCGATGCTGCTGGTGCTCCGCGTCTGATTCACACGGTTCGGGGTGTGGGGTATATTTTACGCGAGGAAGAATAGGCTGTGAACCCTCCACGCTCGCTTCGGCTCCGGCTTGCGCTTGGCTATACTGCGTTTTTCGCGCTGGTGCTGGGTCTGCTTGGCATCGGGGTGTATTTCACCGTGCGTGATTCGCTGCGCCGCGAACTGGAGCGCCAATTAATCACAAGCGCTGATCTGATCCAACAGGATTTCGATGCGAGCAATAACGCGCTGAGCGCCTATTTCGATGATCCCGCTTTCCTGCTGCGCACCTTCCCCCAACAGATCGAGGGTTTGGATTCGCCGACGCTGTACGTGCAGGCGGTCACTTCGGATGGTTCGATCGCGATCACGTCGCCGAGTCTGCGGGGGCAGCCGCTGCCCTTCGACCGTCGCATGTACGAGTTGTCCCTCAACGGCGAAACGCTGATACAGGAGGGCTTGCTCGGTGATGGCCGCGTGCTGATGCTGGTGCGCCCCTTGATGGCGGACCGCATCATCGTGGGCATTTTGCAGGTCGCGGTGCCGTTGCGCGAGGTTGATCGGACGATGCGCCTGCTGATGCTGAGCCTGACGGTGGCTGGCGTTATTGTGTTGATCGCTGGGGTGCGAGGCGGCACCTGGCTCGCTGAGCGGGCGCTTTCTCCCGTTGCGGAGATCGCGCGCACGGCTCAGCAGATTGTGCGCGCCGAAGATTTGGCGCAGCGTGTGCCCGCAGCCCCTACCGATGACGAACTCGGTCAGTTGACCGATACCATCAACGAAATGCTCGAACGGCTTGAGCGCCTGTTTGTGGCGCAGCGCCAGTTTGTGGCCGATGTTTCGCACGAGTTGCGCACTCCGCTGACGGCGATGCGCGGCAACTTGGAACTGCTGCGGCGCGGCGCTTCGCGCGATCCTCAGGCGCTCGACGAGACGTTGGGCGCGATGGAGTACGAGGTCAACCGCTTGGTGCGCTTGTCGGGCGACCTGCTGCTGTTGGCGCAGGCTGAGGCGGGTTTAAGCTTACGGCAGGAATCGGTGGCGCTCGATGAGCTGGTGCTGGAGGTTGTGCGCGAACTGCGGCCATTGGCGGGGCATGTCTCGCTGATCCCAGCCATCGACGAGCAGGTGGCCGTGCAGGGCGATCGCGATCGGCTGAAGCAGGCGTTGTTGAATGTGGTGGTGAACGCGCTCCAGCACACACCCGCCGGCGGCACGGTGCGGGTTGGCCTCAGCCGCGCCGATTCGGTGGCGCGCCTGTGGGTGAGCGATACGGGCGCTGGCATCTCGCCCGAGAATCTCAACCGCATCTTTGATCGCTTCTACCGCGTTGATAAGGCTCGTTCGCGCAGTTCTGGCGGCGCGGGCTTGGGCTTGGCGATCGTGAAGTGGATCGTGGAGGCGCACGGCGGCACTGTAAGCGTCGAGAGTCAACCCGGGCAGGGGAGCACCTTCACGCTGCTGATTCCCGAGCAGATGGCGCAGCGTACGCCGATGTTGGCCGTGCCGGTCAGCCTGTCGTCATCATCAACGCCTGTGGAGGGCGATTCGGTCGTGGGTGTCGCATCCTCGTTCTGGCGGAACAAGTGACGCTTCTGTTAAGAAGTCATATCGTCCACAGATTACGCAGATGACACAGATTTCGTAAACGAACAGTCGAGGGTGGTGTGAGAAGCCTTCTGACAAGTATTCCAATGCAAAAGCAACGAATATCAGGCGGGTCATGAGAGAAACGTACTACGCATTTTGAGATGTATGTATCTCCTTGTGAGAACGTCGAATGCGCCATTCGGCGAATGAGCGCGTACTCATGAGGGCGTAGGCTGCTGCGCAAGCCCAAAGGGTCGGTCGCGGCCCTTTGGAAACCCCGACCGGGGTTTATCGCCCCTGGACCCCAAGGAATCCGCTCTGTTAAGCCTGTATCGTTTAGTTCCTCGGTATGGTCCTTGTTCGGTGGTCTGTATGCGTTTTTTTCGTATGCTGACACGTAAATCTCTCTGCACTCAACCTCTTGATGCTTTTCAGAAATGCTCTGATACCAGCACTGGAAACAGCGATTACGTCACTAGCCATCAAGTTACAACTACAAAGGCTTTACACTTTTTGTGGATAACTCCTTGATCTTTGCGCTAGCTCCTGCTATAATCGGAACAAACGTTCAATATTTTTATGTTGTGCCGGAGAGATGCGCGAGAGCGGGGAGTAACCCATGCGACGAATTCGTGAGGAAGCCGCGCCGCAGCCAAGCCGTCCGATTGCGCCGGAAGCGTCAGCCGCACCTTCATCGGTGGCTCCGGTGCTCATCTCCGCGCCGATCGCTGTGATCGGCAGCCCCAACTCCACCACCCACTTCACCGTCGATATCCTCGAAGCCGCCCGCGACCGCGCACTCGATCACGCATGGGTGACGTTCGAAGTTACCGAGCGCTTCAACGGCAAGAGCTACCGCAAACGGGCGCTCTGTCAATTGGGCGGTATTGTGACACGCAATCGCTGGCACGAGGACCCGATCATTCGGGCGGTGATCAAGCATCAGGGCGCGCTGCCCGCGCTCTCCGGCGAGAGCGACCTCACTTCGGCGCAACTCTCGGCGCTCGGCGTGTTCCTGCTCGATGAGCAAGGCCACGTGCTGCGCCGCACCACGCTTTCGACGCCGCCTCCCTCCGGCACGCCCGTGTTCCCCGCCGATGCGCTCACGCTGCAGGATTTGGTGCACACCGAGCCGGGCATCTTCTACGCTGGGCAATCGCCGGGTGATGGCCTGCCCGTGCCGCTCACGCTGCGGCATTTCGGCTCGACCGAGCAGGGTGGCTTCGGCGAGGCGGTGATGATCGGCGTGTTCGGGCAGACCCGCAGCGGCAAGTCGATTATGGCTGCGCAACTGCTGGCGGGCTTCGCCGCCAACCGCGATCTGGGCATTCTGGTGCTTGATCCGCAGGGTGAGTTTGGGCGCGACCGCTTCGCCGCCAACGATCACCGTGTCGATTTCAGTTTGCGGCGGCTGTTGGGCAGCTTGCGCAATAAGCGCGATGTGCAGGTGGTGAGCACCGACGATGTGGCGCTGGAGGGCGCGGAGGCCTTCACCGAGTTGCTGCGCCGCGCCGATTTCTTCGAGAGCTTAGGCTTCAAGGGCGCGAACAAGGAGCGCGAGGCGGCTGAGCGTTTGGCAAGCATCCTCAGCGAGCTCACCGATGCCGAGGGCAAGCGTCGCCCGATCCGCGATCTGCGCGCCGCTGACCTGCCGTTGCTGGTCAAGGATCTGGCGCGGTTCGCCGATGTGATCTATGCCACGCGGCCCGGCACGACGCCCGGCGAAGGTCAACGGGCCGCCGATGTCCTGGCGCGCTTCAACCTCGACGAGATTCGTCTGCGCCGCCTGTGGGGCGATGCGCTGCGGCGCTTCCGCACCGACGACGGGCGCGTGCCGCTCTCGCAACTGATTCAGAAGGTGCTGAGCGATCGGGCGGTGGTGGTGCTCTCGTTCGCGCAGGAGGGTGTGGATGAGACGCCCTACTTCTTGCTCAACGAGATCCTGACGCGTCTGCGCCAAGTGATTCACCGCTCGTTCCAGAACGGCCAGAGCTCGAACGCGCTGGTGCTGCTCGACGAGGCGCACCTGTTCGCGGGCGAGCACGCCAGCGAGAGCAGCGATGGCTCGCGCACCCGCACGCTGCTGGCGCAGAGCGTGCGTATGACGGGCAAGTACGGTGTGGGCTGGATGTTCATCACCCAGACGCTGCACGACTTCGATAAGACGATTCTGCGCCAGTTGCAGGTTAAGCTGTTCGGCCAGGGCTTCAAGCTCGGCGCGGACCGCGAATACGTGGAGACGGAGCTAGGCAAAGAGGGCTTTGCGCGCTACTGCTCGCTGCCCGACCCCAAGCGCACGGGCCGCTACACGTTTATGGTCACCGGCCCGATCGTGGCGCTGGGCAGTATGGGCACGCCGTTGGTGTTGCAGGGCTTTCGCGGCGTCGATGACCTGATGCGGGCCAATTCGCACTGTTTCGCGATCGACGGGCTGGTTGATCGTATATGATCCTACAACTTGTCGTATAATACGCATGGCGGATGTTTTCTCAGATCGCCACGGATGGCGGCCCTTCCGTGGCGGCCTTCCGCCAATTCCTCTTTGTGTTCACTAGTAGGACATCCACAGATTACACAGATTGTACTTTCCCCTTCTTCCTTCATTTTCCCGCGAGAAGGCCCAAATATACGGTTTTAGGATGCTATTCCAAATCCGGTTGGGCAGTTGTGATTGAAATGCTGTTTTAGCCTGCGGCAGCAAGGTACTTTACGTTTTATGTGATGTCGAGCCGCTGCTACGCACAGCGGCTCGACATCACGTTCTTGCGGGAAGTGTGAGTATCAATTTGAATGCTGAATTGTGTTGAGTAGATGCGCCGATTTTCCAAGTACACAGTCGGATTTGGTGTTATTAGTCCGCTTTGACACTCACTGGCTTGGCGACTTTGAGGGAACGATGGCTGCACAGCGGTCTGAGCATCAGCCGATGACTGTATTATTTGGCAAGTGCCATCAAAACGCCTACCTGTAGATTCTTGCCTCTCCTTTGGCGTTCTGTCCACGTTTGTGCCCATGCATTTCGCGATACTTGTGGTATGGGTGATTGTGTGCCCATTCATCAGTAGAGCGATTTAGCAGAGGGAACTTATGACAGAGCCAACAGAAACAAAGCAATGTCCATTTTGCGCAGAGACGATTCAGGTTGCAGCGATTGTATGCCGATTTTGTGGGCGTGACCTCACCCCTCCTCCCGCACCGCAACCACATAAAATCCAGCATATGACTGCTTGGCAATGCTCTGAGTGCAAGGGTTATGTTCGGGAGGATGCAACGTTATGCAAGCATTGTAAAGTCGTTTTTACTGGGCCAAGCGAGTACTCAGCTTCAGCGGCTACGTCTTCAGCGGCTACGTCAAGCTCCTCAAAGAAGGCTGGGCCTGCTGCATATATCCTTGTCACAGTAGGTTTACTGGTTGCCTGTGTTTGGTTGTTTGGCTTCGCTGGCAATTCTCGCAGTGTACCTCGTTCGTTTCCCGAGTCTACAACTTCTCAAATCACCTATCGTATTAAAGGTTCGGCTTCTCGTGTTAGTTTGACTTATAACAATGCGCAGGGCGGGACGGAGCAAAAGGAAGCGAGGGTGCCTTGGGAGATCTCGTTCAATGCGCGATCTGGTGCTTTTCTGTATGTTTCGGCGCAGAATAACGGTAGCATGGGTACGGTCACTTGCGAAATACTTGTAGATGGTCTGGTTGTGCGTACATCAACGTCGGAGGGCGCATATAAAATCGCCACTTGCAGCGGGCGACTCTGAGCACTCTGTTGAATGCGTATGCAGCTCATCGCGTTATTGCGATATGGCCCGTCCTCGATGGAGTGCGTATTTTCGTAAGATTGTGTGTGCCAAGAAGCGCAATGGCGATTCGCCGCCGAAGGCCGTTGCGATGGCGTAGAAGGCGCCGATACCAACCCATCGCTCGCGGGTCAAGGCGTAGACTGGCTCCCATATGTCGGGCTGGAGCTTGGCCTTGAATGTTTCGAGTCCGTCGAAATGATAGAACTGCTGGCCATAGATGCGCAATCCATCAAGTAAAAGGTTGATCCAAAATGGGTGTGGGGTTTGTTCGCCTCTGCCTCGGTGTGAGAGTGGCGCGAGGCCCAAAGTGACCGATTGCGCGCCTTCGTCGGCAAACTGGCGCATGGCATAATCGATCAGAAGTTCGGTGATGCCATTTGGGCTGTCTGCGCCCCGCACGATCTGCTCGAATAACCAACCCTGCTGCTGCGGGATGGGTGTGGCGATCAGGTAGCCGATCACGTGGTTGGTCCGTTGGGCGACGAAAACACGCCGATCGTGGAGGTGACCGAGCGTCTCTGGTTCTACCAGAAAGTGCATGGGCGGTAGGCCGCGTGTGCGCAGCCATTCACTTTGGCAGCGTTGGAGAGCCGGATGATAGGTTGCTTGTTCGGCGGGCCATTCTGTGACAGCGACGGCCTTGTTGCGAGCACGAGCGATTTGAGCGCGCAACGAGGCTTTCTGCTGCACAATTTCGGGCCAGCGCTGCGGTGTCCAATAGGGTTGCGCGCCGATCTGTAGTTGGGCATAGGGGCCAGTTTGGGCGATAAACGGGGCGATGCGGCGTTGCGTGCCGAAGTAGCAAACGTGCTGGTGCGCTTGGCGGGCTTCGGCCTCGAATTGTGCGATGGTGCTGGCGAGTTGTGCGGGGGCAGCGATGGGCGCACCTGCGACGATGCGGTATCGCCCGGCTCTGACATAGCCAACCACGGCGCGCTGATCGGGGCTGAACCAGTGCTCGATGCCAGGGTTGAGGATCTGGTAGGCCATGCTGTTCCAGCCATGGGTAAGAACGAGCGCGCGTGCTAGTGGCCAGTATGTTTCTGTTGCGAGTAACGTAGGTTGATCCTTTGAATGCTATGCCAAGTTGATCAGTGCTCGGTTGAGATGTTCTTCACAATCTTAGGTATCATACTACATTTTGAGATAAATAGGAATGTACTCTAACGGTGTATTGGTTCACTATATGTGATATGCTATTTGGCATAGGTGGCTGTTTATGGCTATCTATTTGCCAACCGCTTACGGATTATCGTGTATTTCCCGCATTTGAGCCGTGGTTGAGCGAGGGTACTACGGTTAGACATAAAATGCCCTTTGATAATGAGTGCCGCATCTGTATCAAAGAGAAACCACTTGTATGATTAATCCTGTGCTTGGTATGAGGGTTCTGCGCGAGATTCCCCCTTCGACTCTCGTTGGCTTGGTGACAGGACAGTATACGTTGCACGGTGGCGTGATCCGCTGAGCGGCTGGTATGCCACAGGGCGGTCAGATTGTGGCGCACCTTATTTCGGGGTCGGGTCTTTCGCAAGATTTGATGTTTTTGGGCTTGGGGATTCTTCCTGCGGCAGCTTCGGCCATTGCAGGCATCGTACCGATTGTGCTTAATGGTATGACGCTTGCGAATACCTACAAAATTCTCAAAGCGACGGAAGGCTTGATGACGTTGGCGGAGCTGAATCTTGCGGTGACTAGTGCGAGTTTTGCTTCGTTGGAACGGCGTCTTAATCAGCTTGAAACAAAGATCGATGAGTTGCGGGCCAAGGGCGATTCGTGGTTTTATTACAAAATAGGCGCGCGAAAGCCCACACCCTTTAAGGGTGGGATGAAGCGCGTTGCTGGTGTGTAGATGAGATTTGTATATCTACACAAGACGTGGTATACTGTTCTCTATGAAACAGATGTACCACTCCAAAGACACCTGCGTGTATCTGGTCAACTACCACCTGATCTGGTGCCCCAAACGGCGGCGCAAAATCCTAGTGGACCGACTGAAAACACGCTTGGACGAACTGATCCGCGAAACGGCACCCGCGTTGGAGTGCGAGATACTGGCACTCGAAATCTTGCCCGATCATCTCCATCTGTTCGTTTCGACAACGCCGCGCTGGGCGCCCAATCAGATTGTAGGTCGCTTCAAGGCCAAAACCAGCCGTATCTTGCGGCAAGAGTTCCCCTTCCTGCAACGGATGCCGTCCTTGTGGACTCGTTCGTATTTCTGCTCGACTGCTGAATATATTTCTGCCGATACGATTCGCCGCTATATCGAAGCACAGAGCACACGCGATTGAAAACGTTCGTCTACAAGCTGCGTCCGACGCCCGCGCAGGCGGCCATCTTGACTGAGACGGTGGAAACCTGCCGCCATCTCTACAACCACGCCCTAAGTGAGCGCAAGACCGCCTATCAGGAGCGCGGCGTGTCAATTGGCTTTGCCGGTCAGTCTGCCAGTTTGCCGTCCTTGAAGACGAGCATATTGCCCTTGAGAAGCTGAACATTCGCGGGATGCTACGCAATCATCCCCTTGCCAAATCGATCTCCGACGCCGGATGGGGTCTCTTCCTGGGTATCCTGATCGCTAAGGCTGCAAGTGCCGGGCGAGTCGTGGTGGAAGTGAATCCTGCTGGAACGTCGCAAGTATGTGCGCAGTGTGGTGAGACCGTTCCCAAGCGGCTTGCCGTCCGGTGGCACTCCTGCCCGTATTGTGGTTGTGAGTTGCACCGCGACCATAACGCTGCGCTCAATATCCTCAAGAGAGGCGGGGGCACCGCCTTCGGGGAGGCTCTGCCGTTGGGCGGGCCTGAGAACCGAGAACCCTACAGGCTTTAGCCGTGGGAGTGTCAGAAATCCTTGGATGGGCTGCCTCTCAGTCGTCGTCTTTCGAGTGAATCGTCGATTAAAGACATCAAGGATATCTATCAGACCAAGATTATTCCGGCGCTTGAGAAGTTGGTGGCCCGCAACGGTATGTTTAATACCTACCTTGCTCAGTACGAGTTGATGGAGCAGCGCAAGTTGACGGCTTCGGAGTTTGAGCGGGAAATTGCTTCGATTGATGTGGAAGATCAGGTTGAGGGGTTTATTATTCTGGAGCCGCTTGCGCAGGCCGCTGCGTAGGTTGCTGCTGAACGTGATGGTCAATGCGCCGCACCCAACTGCGGCGCTTTTTTGCGCCAAGCGCGGAGGTTTGGCTGCGCAGCCGCTTGGGTAGGCGCATCCCCGTCGTGTTGCCCAGCCTGAAGGACTTTGGCTGGGCATGACCACGGGCGCTGTTTTTGCCGACTCGCTTTTTTCCCCAAAATATGCGGCTTTGTGGGCGGTGATGCGCGTTGGTGCATGACCGCCCGTTTGTGTTAGTCGTCGTCCCAGAAGCGCTCGCTGAGGTAGCGGGCGGCGCTGTCGCAGAGGATGGTCACGACGACGCCGTGGTCGAGCTGCTGGGCCACGCGCAGGGCGGCGGCGACGTTTGCGCCCGACGAGACGCCGACCAGCAGCCCTTCGGTGCGGGCGAGGCGGCGCACGGTGGCGAAGGCGTCTTCGCTGCGCACTTCGATAATCTGGTTGGGCAGGTGGCTGTCGTAGATGCCGGGCACGAATTCGGTGGTGGCCATGTGTTTGACGCCTTCCAGCGCGTGATACGGGCCGTCGGGCTGCACGGCGATCAGGTTGATGCCGGGGTTTTGGCTGCGCAGGTAGCGCGATGTGCCCATAAAGGTGCCGCTGGTGCCGAGCGCGGCCACGAAGTGCGTGATGCGGTGTTCGGTCTGCTCCCAGATCTCGGGGCCGGTGGTTTGGTAGTGGGCCTGTGGGTTGGCGTCGTTGTTGAATTGGTCGGGGTAGAAGTAGCGCTCCGGCTCGCGGGCGACCAGGTCGCGGATGTAGCGGATCGAGCCGTCGATGCCTTCGATGGCGTCGGTGAGCACGAGTTCTGCCCCCAGCGCTTGCAGGATGCGTTTGCGCTCGGTGCTGGCGTTGGCGGGCATTGCCAGGGTGACGGGGTAGCCCAGCGCTGCGCCGAGCGTGGCGTAGGCGATGCCGGTGTTGCCACTGGTGGCGTCGGCGATGCGTACGCCGGGGCGCAGGTGGCCCTGTTGTTCGGCGGTGCGCAGCATGTTCAGCACGGGGCGGTCTTTGACGGAGCCGCCCGGGTTGTACCATTCGGCTTTGCCGTAGACGCGGACGTTCGGCGAGAGTTCGGGCGTGATGCGCGTGAGTTCGAGCAGCGGTGTGTTACCGACCAGATCGAGCACGTGGCGGCGCGAGTCGAGGTGTCGTGGCGTGGTCATGTTGTTCCTTTCTTTGGCCGATCTGGCGCGGCGCAGTTAGGGCGCGAGCAGTTCGTAGGCGCGGCGGCGTAGGGCATGGTCGTTGATGTTGATGACGAGGATGAGTTCGTCGGCGTCGAGTTGCGCGGCCAGGTCGCGAAGTTGGCTGCGTACATGTTCCGCTGTTCCGTAGATCGGCGCAAATGCCGCCAGTTTCTCGCGGTCTTCGTCGGTGAAGGTGTAGGCGCGCGCTTCTTCGACGGTGGGGATGGGTAGGCGTTGCTGGTTCAGCCGATGCAGGGTGACGAGTTCGCTGACGCGCTTGATGTCCTCGGCTTGCTCTTGCGTGTCGGCGCAGATCACGGAGACGCTGGCGATCGCGTACGGCTCGGCGAGGTGCGCTGAGGCGCGGAACTGTTCGCGGTAGGTGCGAATGGCTTTTTGGCTCTCGCCCGGGCTGAAGTGGTAGGCGGCGGCGAAGGCGCGGCCCCGTTCGGCGGCGAGCTGGCCGCTGCGCTGCCCCGAGCCGAGCAGGATGATCGGCGGGAAGGGCACACCCTCGGGCGAGGCGATCACGCCGTTGAGCGGGTGATCTTCTGGGAAGGCCGATGGTGCGATCTCGGCGAAGCCTTCGAGCTCGGCGACGAGCCGCCCGATATCGTCGGCGGCTTGTAGGCGCGATTCGCTGCCCCGCAATGCCAGAGCGGTGCGCGGGTCTTGGTTGGGCGCTCGCCCGATGCCGAGGTCGATCCGCCCCGGGCTGAGCGCTTCGAGGGTGCGGAAGGTTTCGGCGACTTTGAGCGGGGCGTAGTTGGGCAGCAGGATGCCGCCCGAGCCAACGCGAATGCGCTTGGTTTCGCGGGCGATCGCACCGATCAGTACTTCGGGCGCAACGGCGGCTAGGCCCGGGAAGTTGTGGTGCTCGGCGAGCCAGTAGCGGTAGTAGCCGAGCTTATCGGCGAGGCGCGCGAGTTCGAGCGTGTTGTGAATGGCTTGTTGGCCGTCTCCGCCCGTTGGAATGGGCATCAGATCGAGGATCGAGTATCGCAAACTCACGGTGTTGCTCCTTGTGCAGTGCTCGGGTGTACGCCGTTGTACAGCCGAGCGCGTTGCTTATTCGTTTACGGCGGCGGCGAGCGTGTTGCTTGGGCGCTCGAGGCCGAAGTGATCGCGCAGCGTGGGGCCGCTGTATTCGGTACGGAAGAGTCCACGACTCTGCAACTCAGGCACGACGAGATCGACGAAGTCCTCCAGATCGTTCGGGAAGAGCGTCGGCGTGAGCAGGAAGCCGTCGCTGGCCTCTTCGGCCTGCCAAGTCGCGAAGTGATCGGCGATCTGTGTGGGTGAGCCGACCAGCGAACTGCGGGGGATGATCTGGTTGACGACTTGGCGCAGCGTGAGGTTATTGGCCTGGGCCAGCGTGCGCCAGCGTTCGATCAGTTCGCCGTTGATATTGGGATCGCTGGTGTCGATGTCGGGGAATGGGCCGTCGAGATCGACGTTGGCGAAGTTGTAGCCGCTCGGCTCGCTCAGCAGGTAGCGCTGGATCGCTTCGGTGTGCAGCAGTTCGCGGTAGTATTCGGCTTTCTCCTGCGCTTCGGCTTCGGTGGGCGCGACGACGACGTTGAGGCCCGGCAGGACGCGCAGTTGCTCGGGATCGCGACCGTACTTGATCATCCGTTGTTTGACATCGGCGTAGTGCTCTTTCGATTGGTTGATGTCGCGGTACGGGCTGAAGATCACGTCGGCGATGCGGGCGGCCAGGTCGCGGCCATCGTTCGATTGCCCGGCCTGGATGATGACCGGATGGCCCTGTGGCGAGCGCGGCACGTCGAGCGGGCCTTGCACGTTGAACCATTTGTCGGCGTGGTTGACCGCGTGAATGGCATCGCGATCGAGTTGCCCGTCGCGCAGCGCGTCGTCCTCCCAGCTATCCCACAGCCGTTTGATCAGCGCCACGAACTCGCGGGCGCGGTCGTAGCGGGTGGCGTGTTCCAGATGCTTCTCTTTGCTGAAGTTGAAGGCGATCTGGTCGCCGCCGGAGTCCTTCGCGGCGGAGTTGCTGAAACTGGTGACGACGTTCCAAGCCGCCCGCCCGTTGCTCACGTGGTCGATGGAGGCCAGTTGGCGGGCGAGTTCGTACGGTTGGTTGTAGGTGGTCGATATGGTGGCGGCGAGGCCGATGCGCGAGGTGAAGGCGGCCAGTGCGGGCAGCAGCGCGAGGGTGTCGGGCCGCCCGTTGACGATCTGGCCGAAGAAGCGATCTTGGTGCTCGCGCACGACGAGGCCCTCGCCGAAGAAGATCATATCGAGCAGGCCGCGCTCGGCGATCTGAGCGAAGCGCACGTAGGTCTCGAACTCGGTGAATGGGGCGTGATCGGGGTGCCGCCATGCGATGGTGTGGCCGACGCCCTGCAAGAACACGCCGATATGAAGCTGTTTTTTGCGAGCCATGGTTGTATCCTTTTGCTGATGCCGTGGGTTGCCACGGCGTTGGCGTTAGCTCTGATAGGCGGTATGGGCCTCGGATGGCGCGCCGATGTAGCGGCTGGCCGGGCGCGACAGCCCCAAGTGGCCGCGCAGCGTCTTTTCGCTGTAATGGGTGCGGAAGAGGCCGCGCTGCTGGAGTTCTGGCACCAGGTTAAAGACGAACTGCTCAAGCCCTTCCGGCAGGCTGGCGGGCAACAGATGGAAGCCATCGGCGAGGCCAGCGACGAACCAATCGCCGAGTTGCGCGGCGACGCTGGCGGGTGTGCCCACCAGGATGCGGGCGCGCGGCGCTTGGGCGTGGCCGTTGCGGGCTTGGGCGGCGGCGTTGAGTTCTTCGGCGCGAGCGTGGGCCTGCACTTCGGTTGCGCCGAGGATGAGCAGGATGCTTTGCAGCACGCGCAGTTCGTGGCTAACAGCGGCGGCCTGCTGGTGATGCTGCTCGTAGGCGCGTTTGGCCTCGTCATCATCGCTGTGATGCAGGATCAGTACATCGGCCTGTTGCGGATCGAGTGGTTCGCCGTCGTCGCCCTGGTCCACCTGAATCACCACAACATTGCCCTGCGGCGGTCGGTAGGTGATCTGCGGGCCACGGATGCGGAAGTGTTCGCCAACGTGATTGATATGGTGGAGTTTGTTCGGATCGAGGTACAGACCCCGCTCGCGGTCCACGATCACGGTATCGTCCTCCCAGCTATCCCACAGTTTGCGGCTCACTTCGATAAACTCGGCAGCGATCGAGCGGCGCACTTCGGCGGGCAGCACCTCGGTCTGGCCATAGTTAAGCGCTTCGGCCAGGCTGTTGAGCGTGGTGGCGTTCCAGCCCGCGCGGCCTCCGCTCACAAAGTCGAGCGTGGCTAGTTCGCGCGAGACGGTGAACGGCTCGGTGTAGGTGGTGGGCTTGCTGACCACCAGGCCGATGCCGCTGGTCTCGGGGGCCAGGCGCGAGAGCAGGGTGAGCGCGTCGATGCGGCCATGGTCGGCGGGCAGCGAGCGGGCGTCGTGTAGTAGTACGAAGTCGAGCGCGCCACGCTGTGCGGTCTGCACCAAGCTGCGATAGTGATCAAGCGAGGTGAGCCGCTGCGGGTTGGTGCGGGCCGCGCCCGGATGGAAGCCGAAGCCGCTGATGGAAGCGCTGAGAATGAGCTGTTTGCCCATTGGTTTGTCCTTTTCGTTACAACAAGGCGTTGGCCGAGCGAGCGCTAGACCAAATCCTTCTGGTAGGCTAGTACAAGGTCCCAATCACCGCTGAAGCGCGGAATCCTGCGGTAGCCCACCAGTTCGTAGAGCGCGGCGGCGTTGAGCTGCTTTGGTCCTGTCTGCAGCTTGACGTTGGTGTAGCCGAACGAGAGGGCTAGCCGCTCGAGTTCAGCGAGGATCGCTTGGGCCACGCCTTGGCGGCGGAACTCGCGGCGGGTGTACATGCGCTTGATCTCGCCAGTCTGCTCGTCGAGCGGGCGGAGTGCGCCACAGCCGACCGCGTGCCCATCGATGCGGGCGATCACAAAGGCGGCGCGGGGCACTTCAACATCCTCGGGCTTGAAGCCCGCGCTGCCGTCGGTCGTTTCGTAGAGCGCGGCAAGTTCGGCGCTCAGTTCGCTAATCAGTGCTACGGCGTCGGCGCTGCGCACATCCTCGGCAGCCGCGACGATCGTTGTTGTCACTACGCTCATATGCTCCTCGTTAACGTGCGGCCAAGCCGCTTGCAAGGGCGAACAGCTCGTGCGCAAGGGCGGCGCTCTGGCGCTCGACCTCGTTCGGCAGGCTGTTCTTATCGGGGAACTGCGAATCGGTGATGTAGAGCGCTTGGGCGGCGCTGAGCCCTCGCAGCGAAGCGACCAACGGACGCAGGCCGTGGTCGATCGCCAGGTGATGGGCCGAACCTGCGCCTGTGGCGATCAAGCCCACCACAATGCCGCGCAACGCCTCTTGCGGAAAGAGATCGAAGAACGCCTTGAGCTGCCCCGTGTAGCTCGCCCGGTAGATCGGCGTGCTCAACACGACGATCTGCGACTGTGTGGTGCGGGCGATCGCCGCATCGACGGCGTCATCGCGGCGGCGGGCCAACAGCGCATCGGCGGGCAGGTCGAGCAGATCGAGCAGGCCAGTGCTCACGCCGAGCGCGCCGAGCTGCGCCAACGTGTGTTCGAGCACGATGCGCGAGCGCGAATTGCCCGAGGCGCTACCCGAGATGCCGAGCGCATTCAGTTTCGGTAGATCGCTCATACAATCCTCGTTCTAAGCGTACGTTGTCGCTTCGATTCCCACTAATGTCTCGGTGAGCGTGTGGATGGCTAGGTCGAGCCGTTCTGCCACGCTTCCATCAAAGGTGAGCTGATCCTCATCCTGCTGCACCTGCGAATCGACGATATAGATGCTCTGAAGCACGTTGTGGCCGCCGAGCGAAGCGAGCACCGGGCGCAGGGCGTAGTCGAGCGCGAGCATATGCACGGGCGAGCCGCCCGTGGCCAACGGCAGGATCAATTTGCCCTGCAGGGCGCGCTGCGGCAGCAGATCCAGGAAGGTCTTGAGCGCGCCACTGAACGACGCTTTGTAGATCGGCGTGGCGATGATCACGGCGCGAGCTTGGTTCACAAGGGCGGTGGCCTGTTTGATGGCGGGGCTGTCGTAGCGCCCATACAGCAGATCCTCGGGTGGCAAATCGCGTACGGCCAAGTTCCAGGTGCGCAGGCCGTGCTGCTCCAGCCTGAAGCGCAGATGCTTGAGAACAGCACTTGAACGCGATATTGCGGAGGGGCTTCCGGCAATTGTTAATACATCGGGCACGATCGGCTCCTTATGCTCGCAGCTTGAACGGTTTGCCGTTGTACAAGCTGCCTCTGGAAGGGAAACAGGCGCAGCATGGCGCAAGGCACACCTTCGTTGGGTGCGAATGGCGCGTCAGCGGGCACTACTCACTTGTTGAATAACACGTGTTTGTTGATCAAAATAATCAATAATTCAACGTGCAGCCGAGATCAAGGGTATACAGCGGCAAAGCGATGTGGTGAAGGGTGAGTGTTGCCTTTAGCTTGAGATACAACAACAGGGCTGGGGTTGTTCGGCGTGGAGAGGGCTGAGGGTGTTGCCCTCGCCGCAGTTAAGCGTGAGCAGGCCGTGGTAGAGATGGAGATGCGCGCTATTGGCCTGGAACAGTTGGTAGAGCGCGTCGTAGTCGGGCGGCAACTCGGTCTGCCAAGCGCCGACCAGCAGGTGTACATCGTAGCCGTTGTGTTGTTCGAGTTGCGAATAGCTGAAGATATACGGGTGCCGAGTCAGCAAGCGCATCGTGTAGGCATCCTGCGAAGCGAGCGAGCGGGAATGCGCTTCCGCAGTCCGTTGCCCAACGCAACCCACGAACTGGTAGTGCGTGCCTCGCGCTAGCCGATGATTATCGAGCAGCAGAACGCGCTGCCGTTCGCCAGTGGGTTCGGCCAGGTAGGTGGTGTGCGGCAGGGCTGCGGCGCTGTTCTCGATGGGCGCAAGCGCACGCTGCAGGCCGGAATGCAGGTGTTGAAGCGCTGCAAGATCGTGTTGCTGATACGATAGGCCAAGCTGCCAAGCTTGGTCGCTCGTTGGGGGTGCCCCGAATGATGGGAGCGGCTCTATCGACATGCCTCGTCTCCTTGTGTTGCCCACAAACGTACGACGTTTGGGGCGGCGCTACGGCGGTTAAGCCACAGCAACAGGCGCGTGATCGATGCTGCGCATTATACATTACTTGATAAAGTAGATCAAGTATATCAACTTACGGAAAAAGGTGGATTTTTGAGAGGGTGACGATCGCCTCGTTACACTACTGGGGTTTGGGGGATGAGATGCGCTACGCCTTTTCGCAGCACGAGCTGTACTTCGTGGGCGAGCTGCTCAAGGGGAAGCGGCGCAGCCGAGCGGAACTGTTGGGCAGCCGCGCCACAGATCGCCCAACTCATCATTGTAGCGATGCGTTCGGGTGGGACGCGCCACTCGGCGGAATCCGGTGCGGAGAGCTGCAACCAGCGCGCGAGCATTGCGGCTAGCTCATCGTGAATGGCCTGCTGAAAGAGTGGCACAAGCTGTTCGGCGGGGCGGCACTGGCGCTGCTGCGCCTTGAGGTAATCGAGTACCAAGACGATAAACGGCTTGAGATCGCTGGCGGGGCTGCACTGGAGCGGTTCGGTGAGTTGCGCGGCGATCTGTTGGCGGAACTCGTGGCGGGCGAACGCTTCGAGCAGGGCGTATTTGTCGGCGAAGTGGGCGTAGAACGTGCCGCGATTGACGTTTGCCCGCTCGGTGATGTCTCGCACGCTGATCGCCGCGAAATCCTTCTCCCGCGCGATCTCGCGAAAGGCTTGAAACAGCAGTTGTTGCGTACGTTGGATGCGTCGATCCGGGCGTTTATCGGCATTCTGGCTCATCCGCTCTTTCCTCAACATTGCAGGCGATCTGTCGGTTATTCGACAGCTATCCCCGATTGATGATTGACGGGATCGCTTTCGATCTTCTAGTATAACCAACGAATGTTCATTTTTCAACATCTGTTGGTTATTTTAGAAGTAGGGATACCCAATCCGATGAGATAGTGATAACGAGAAAACCGTTTTAGCCTGCGGCAGCAAGGTGTTTTCCATTTCTTGTGATATCAATGCGCTGCTACGCGCAGCGCATTGATATCACCTTTAGCTGTGCAGGTCTGTATCAACGAAAAACACTGTTATCTCGATCACATAGTCGCGATTGCATCATGAACACAACGATGAGGTGAATGATGGCTGTTCGACGGACAGGGCCGATTGTGGTGACGGGGGCAACCGGTAAGCAAGGTGGCGCGACGGCGCGGCATCTGCTGCGGCAGGGCTGGAGCGTGCGGGCGTTGGTGCGTGATCCGCAGAGCGCTGCAGCACAGGCGCTTCGGCGGGCGGGCGCTGAGCTTGTGCGTGGCGATTTCGAGGATCGCGCCTCGTTGGATCGGGTGATGGAGGGCGCGTATGGCGTGTTCAGCGTGCAGCCGTTCGGCTACGAGACGGAGATCCGCCAGGGCACACAGGTCGCCGATGCGGCGGCGGCTGCCCGCGTGAAGCATTTCGTGTACGCGTCGGTGGGTGGCGTCGAGGAGCAGATACACTGGCGGCCCGGCTTTAGCAAATGGGTGATCGAGCGGCATATCGCGGAGTTGGGCTTGCCTGCCACGATGTTGCGGCCTGCTGGTTTTATGGATGACCTGGTGGGGCCGTTCTACGGCGTGCCGCAGGGACAATTTGCGGTGCCCTTCACGCCCGATGCGCTGGTGCAGGTGATCGCCACTGATGACATCGGCGCGATCGCGGCGCAAGCGTTCGCCGAGCCGGAGGTGTTTATCGGCCAGCGGATCGAGTTGGCGAGCGCGGCGCTCACCTCACCTCAGATCGCCGAAGCGCTCAGCAGGGTGGCGGGTTATCCCATCCCCTACGTGCAGATTCCCATAGATGAGGTGCGCAAGCAGAGCGAAGATGTTGCGCGGGTGTGTGAATGGCTGAATGCGGGCACCTACCGCGTCGATCTCGATGCGGTGTGGCGCTTGCGCCCGAACATGCTCTCGTTTGAGACGTGGCTCGTGCGAGATGCGGCACCGCAGTTGGCGCGGCTGCGAGCGAGTTCCTAATCCTGTTGGTGATGTGGAGGCTCTGCGGGTGCAGAACCTCCACGTTGCTCGTGTTTAGAGACCATCGGTGCGGTACAGATGCAGCTTCTGGCCGCGATACACGCTGCCATCGGTGACGGGCGCGCCGTTGCTGTTGCGCGGGATGCCATCGATGTAGGGCTTGAACAGGGCCGGGAACAGCGGAAAGTACAGCGGGATGTAGGCCGCCTCGTTGACCAGGATGCGCTCGGCTTGGAGGTACAGATCGGCGCGCTTGGCGCGGTCGATCTCGCCCGCAGCCGCCTCGATCAGCTTGTCGAACTCGTCGTTCTTCCAGGCGAAGCGCCGTCGCGATGCCGCGCCATGCCAGATCGCCTGATAGTGGTTGCTAGGATCGGGGTAGTCGGTGTACCAGATGTAGAAGACGAATTGATACTTCCCTTCGTACAAATTCGAGATAAACACCTTGCCGTCCTCGGGCGTCTCGATGTTGATGTTGAGATTGAGGCTCTTCGCAAGCTGCTGCTGAATCACTTCGGCGGCGAGCTTGCCAGTCGGGCCGACCGGGCGCACGGTCAGCGTCACCTCGGGCCAGTTCGTACCACCCTCGTACGGCGTGCCGACCAACTTGCTCAACGCTAGCTCGGGGTCGTAGCGGTACGCCTCGGTGAGATCGGGGTACTGGCTCGGCGGCAGCGCGTACGGCTGCCCCTGCGAGATCAGGCTGTAGGCCGGCTCGCCCAGATTGTTCAGTACCTTCAGCAGCGTTTCGCGGTTGATCGCGTGTTGCAGCGCTTGGCGCACGCCGAGTTGGTCGAACGGCGCTTTGTTGCTCTCCGGTGAGAGGAACGCCACGGCGGGCGTGGGAACCAGCACCAACTCCTGGCTCAGTTGCGGGTCGGCCTGGATGCGGGTGATCTCGCTGGCGGGAATGCCCTGATTCTCGCGGTAATCCAGATCGCCGCTCTCGTAGGGCAGCAGGCCCGCGTTGTACGGAATGATCGGCGCAATGAGCCTGCGGAGCTTCGGCTTGGGCGCCAGCACGAAGTCCTCGTTGCGCTCGAACTCCAGCTCCTTGTTGTGCTCCCAGCGCACAAGCTTGAACGGGCCGTTGCTCACGATGTTCTCCGGCTCGGTCCACTTATCGCCGTGCGCCTCCACGCTCGGACGGTGGGCGGGCAGCGCTGAGGCGTAGCCCAACAGCATTGGGAAGTATTCGCGGGGGCCGTTCAACGTGATCTCGAGCGTGTAGGTGTCGAGCGCCTTGATGCCGAGCTGATCGGGACTGCCACCCGCGCCGGTGTTCCACTCCTGTGCGCCTTTGATATCGTACAGAATGGCGGCGTAGCTCGCGCCGGTGGCCGGGTCGAGTTGGCGGGTGAAGCTGTAGACGAAATCCTCGGCTGTCACGGGGTCGCCGTTCGTCCAACGGCCCTCGGGGTGCAGCTTGAACGTGTAGACAGTGCCGTCGGCGGAGACCTCCCAGCTTTGGGCTGCGTAGGGCTGCGCCTCGTAATCGGCGGAGAGCGTGGTGAGGCCCGCGAACAAGGTCGACTCGCCGCCGCAGTACAGGTCTTTGTTGAAATCGTGGCTGGCCGGGTCGGAGTTGAAGGCGTAGCGGAAGATCTGCTGCTCGTCGTCCAGCGCGCCATCGGCGGCGACCGGCTCCTCTGGGGATGCGGATGCAGCGGTCGGTGCGACAGCGGGCACGGATTCGGGCACGGCAGTCGGGGCGGGCTGTGCGGCGGGTTGCGCTCCGGGCTGCTCGGCGGTGGGTGCGCTGCTCACACCGCAGGCGGCCAGCAACGCCGACGCGCCACCTAATCCGAGCGCGTTCAGGAATTGACGACGCGACAAGCCACTCTTTTGCGCAGCGGCGCCGATTCGCTCGGCGAACAGGTTGCGCTGCTGCTCGTCATCGAGCCAGGAACGTGATGAACGGGTCATGGTAGTGCCTCCTTAACAACAATCTGCTAACGGGTGAGCACTCCTGATCGGCGCTGAACAGATGCTCTTGAGCGATTCCACAATCTACGTACGACTGCGCGGATCGAAGGCGTCGCGCAGGCCATCGCCAAACGAAGTGAACGCCAGCAGGGTCAAGCCCAGCGCCAGCGAGGGGAACACCGCCAAATGCCAGGCCGAACGAATGTAGAGAATGTTGTCGCTGACCATCTGGCCCCAACTCGGTGTGGGAGGTGAAATGCCGATGCCGATAAAGCTCAGCGACGCCTCGGCCAGCATCGCCTGGGGGATGCCGAACGAGATCGTGGTGATGACCAGCGACCAGGTATTCGGCAGGATGTGCTTCAGCAGGATGCGCCAGCTCGGCACGCCGAGCGCACGACTCGCCTCGATGAAGTCGCGCTCGCGCAGGCTGAGCGTCTGCGCCCGCACGACGCGGCAGAGTGTGAGCCAGCTCGTGATGCTGAGCGCGACCAGGATGTTCGTCAGTCCTGGCCCCAGCCAACTCATCAACAGAATCGCGAACAGTAGGGTGGGGAAGGCGTACAACACATCGACCAACCGCATCAGGAATGTGTCGATGCGCCCGCCGAAGTAGCCCGCGATCAGACCCAGCGGCAGCCCCACGAACAGCGATACCAACTGCACCGTGACGCCCACGAACAGCGAGATCCGCCCGCCGTAGACGATACGTGCCCACATATCGCGTCCGGCGTTGTCGGTGCCGAGCCAGTAGGTCGCGTTCGGCTTCACCTGTAGGTTGTCATAATCTTGGTTTGTATAACCGTGCGGCGCGACCCACGGGGCGAACAGCGCCAGCACGATCAGCACCAGCACGAACGATGCGCCCAACAGCGCCGCTCGGTTGGCCAACAGGCGCCGCAGCACGGGCCAGCGCGAACGTGCGCCCAATGGCGTTGCTAGGGTTGTGTCATCCAGCGCGGCGTACTGTGAACCACGCAGGGATGAAAGAGGGCTTTCGATTGCCATAGCCTGTACCTCGTTAGATTGCCGAGCGGACGCGCGGATCGACCACGCCATAGAGCAGATCGACCACCAGATTCGAGAGCGCCAGCGTGCTGCCGTAGAGCAGCACCAACGTCATAATCACCGGGTAATCCTTCGCAAAAATGCTGCTGATGAAGAAGCGGCCCATTCCCGGCACAGCGAAGATCGTCTCGACCAAGAAGGAGCCGGTCGCGATCGCCGCGAAGATCGGCCCGGCCACCGTGATCACCGGCAGCAGCGCGGCCTTCAGCACGTGCCGATACAGCACCACTCGTTCGAGCAGGCCTTTGGCGCGCGCCGTTCGCACATAGTCGTTGCTCAGCTCATCGAGCATGCCAGCGCGGGTGTAGCGGGCAAAGATCGCGGCTGGCCCGAACGCCAGCGCCAGGGTTGGCAAGATCCACGCTTGCGGCTGCTCCCAGCGCACGCTGGTGGCGGGCAGCACTTGGAACACCAGCGCGAACACCAGAATCAGCAGCACGCTGATCACGAAGCTGGGGATGGCCACGCCGCACATCGCCAACAGCATCACGGCGTGTTCGAGCAGGCTGCCGCGCCGCACGGCTGCCACCACGCCTGCTGGCACGCCCAACAGCAGCGCTAGCACAAAGGCCATCACACCGAGATGGACCGAGACGGGCAACGTATCGCGGAGCAGTTCGTTGACGGTGCGCGACTTAAAGGCGAAGGAATAGCCGAACTCGCCGCGCAGCAGCCCGCCCAGGAAGTTGAGGTACTGCATCGGCAACGGCTGATCGAGGCCGTATTTGGCCTCGATCGACGCGATCACCTCGGGCGGCAGGTCGTTGCCGCCGAACGCCGCCGGGTCGAACGGGCTGCCGGGGATGGCGTGCATCACCACGAAGGTGATCAGCGTCATCGCGAGCAGTGTCGGGATCAGCAGGAGTAGTCGTCGTGCGAAATACGCGAACATCAAACACCTCGTCCGTTAGGGCCGCGCTTGGCCGGAGCTATGCGCGAGCCTGCCGTTTGTTTCGCCATAGCCGAGATCGCCTATTCCTTTTTGTGTTTATGATTTTATTGATCAATAAAGTCAACTATAGAACCATAAAAAAAGAGGCATGGTCGAACGCTGCGTGATGCTTAGCGTTTGCGCAACTGCGGGTCGAGCGCGTCGCGCAGGCCGTCGCCGATGTAGTTCACGCTCAGCACTACCAGGAAGATCGCCATCCCTGGGAAGATCGCCATAAACGGTGTGAACTCGATGTAGTTCTGCGCCTCGAACAGCATGCGGCCCCAGGTGGGCGTATCGGGCGGGAAGCCCAGGCCCAAGAAGCTGAGGCTGGATTCGGTCAGGATCGCTGAGCCGACTGCCAGTGTGGCCGCCACGACGATCGGGCCGAGCGTGTTAGGCAGAATGTGCCGCACGATGATCCGCCAGCGCGGCACGCCGATCGTGTGCGCCGCGAGCACAAAATCGGCTTCGCGCAGGCTCAGGAAGTTGGCTCGCACCAGCCGCGCCAAGGGCATCCAATTGAGCGTGCCGATAATCACCACGATCAGCAGGAAGATGCCCAACTCCGGCCCGATCCATTTGCTGATCCGCTCGCGGAACAGGTAGATGATCAGCATCAGCAACGGCAGTTGCGGCAGCGCGAGGAAGATGTCGGTGAGCCGCATCAACAGCGAGTCGATGGTTTTGCCGAAGAAGCCCGCCACCGCGCCGATCACGGTGCCGAACGCGATCGAAACGAGCATCGACACGATGCCAACCGACACCGAGATGCGCCCGCCGTGCATCATACGGGCCAGCAGATCCTGGCCGAGGTCGTTGGTGCCGAACGGATGCGCTCGGCTGGGCGCTTGCGAGGCGATGCTGAAATCGACCTTGCTGTACGAGACGGTGTAGACGAGCGGCCCGAGCAAACTCATCAGCACGAGCAGCGCGAAGACAAACAGGCCGCCGAGTGCGAGGCGGTTACGCCGAAAATGCCGCCAAGCATCGCCCCAGAGCGAGCGGGTGCGGGGCGCATCGGCGCTAGGCTCGGGTGCGGTGGGCGCTTGGCTGCGGTGCAACAGTCGGCGCAATGGAAATTCTTGGCTCATGCGTTCCTCGTATTGCTAGGTCATGCCCGATTACGCGTAGCGAACTCGTGGGTCGAGCGCGCTGTAGAGCAGGTCGGCGATCAGGTTAAAGGTCACAATCAGGATGGCGTACAGAAACGTGATCGCCATCACCACGGGCGTATCGCTGGTTTGGATGCTGCTCACCAACAGCGACCCGATTCCGGGCACCCGAAAGACTTGCTCGGTGATCAGCGCTCCGGTAAAGACCGATGGGATGCCCAGCGCGATCAGCGTCACGACCGGGATCAGCGCGTTGCGCAGCACGTGTCGCCCGACCACTGTCCATTCGCGCAAGCCCTTCGAGCGGGCCGTGCGCACGTAGTCGCGGTACACCTGTTCGAGCGCCGCCGAGCGCATAAAGCGCATCAGCGTGGCGGTCTGGAACAGCGCGAGCACCGTGATCGGCAGGATGGATTGGCGCACCTGCGCCAACAGGCTCGGCCAATCCTTCACCTCAAGCGTGCTGTTGTAGATGAATGGAAACCAGCCCAACTGCACGCTAAACACGATGATAAACAGCAAACCCGTGAAGAAGGTTGGCAGCGAGAAGCCGATAAAGGCGAACGTCGTGCAGATCTGGTCGAAGAGCGAATACGGGCGCAACGCTGCGAGCAGCCCGAGCGGGACCGCCAACAAGATGCTCACCAGGTAAGCGACGCCCACCACTGCCAGCGTCGTGCCCAGGCGCTGACCCAACAGGCCGATCACCGGGCTACGGCTGGCGAAGGAATAGCCCAGATCGCCACTCACAAACGCCGTCAGCCACTTCACGTAGCGCACTGGAATGGGCTGATCGAGGCCCAGCGATTGTCGAATGTTCTCGCGCACCTCGGCGCTCAGCGAGGGGTCGGTGGCGAACGCGGCCATCGGGTCGCCCGGGGCAAACGCCAACACGCCGAAGATCAGCACGCTGATCACCAACAGCGTCGGGATCGCCCCTAGCACACGTCGCAGAAGATACTGGCTCATGGCGTTTCTCGGGTCCAGTCTTGGATCAGCCACAGGGTCGATTCCCAGGGCGAGATCGTGATATGTTGCAGCGTTTTGCTGGCGGCTGGGCGCGTGGCACCGCGTAACAGCGGGATAATCACCACATCCTCCACCAATATGTCGTTCAACTGGATAAACAATTCCTGGCGCTTGGCCGAGTCGAGTTCGGTCTGCGAGCGCTCGAACAGCGCATCGTATTCGGGGTTGCAGTAGCGCACGCGGTTGCCGGTGCTCCAGTTGTTCGCCTTCTGCACGATGTTCTTGCAGGTGAACGTAGCCAGATACGCCGCCGGATCGGGGTTGTAGTTGCCGATCGTGTACATTTGGATATCGGCGTAGAAATGGTTGAACGTATCGGGGTTGCTGGGGTCGCTGCTGAAGAACACGCCGTTATCGACCGATTTCAACTCAACCTCGAAGCCAATCGACTCGAGCGCCTGCTTGATAACCTCTTGCGTCTTTTGGCGGTTGGCTGAAATAGCAGTCTGAAACACGATCGATAGCCGATGGCCATCCTTCTCGCGCACGCCGTCGCCATCGCTATCGATCCAGCCCGCTTCGTCCAGCAATGCGGCTGCTTTGGCGGGGTCGTACTCGATGTTGGTGTTCGGTGAAATGTAGCTCGGCGGGGCCACAATCGCGTTGCTGATCGGCTCGGCGGAGGAACCGTAGATCTGCTCAACCAGCGTCTTGCGGTCGATGGCCAGGGACACCGCCTGCCGCACGCGCACATCGGAGAAGAACGGGTGCGGCGTGCTGATGCTGGCGCGCTCGCCGTCCACCTCGGTATTCGGATCGCTGCGGTTCAACTCCAAGCGCTCGCTCAGGCCGCTGAAGACGCCCGGCAACAGTTCGCCCTTGCCATTGATCAGGAACTGCTCGATCTGCTGCGGCGGTGCCGATACTGCGGGCAAAAAGTCCGCATCGCCAGTTTGCAGCACCGCGCGGGCTGCCGTGCTCGGGTCGCCGCCGCCCTTCAACTCAACGCGGCTGAAGTACGGCTTATCGGGTTCGCGGAAGTACTCGTTCGGCACGTAGATCACCACATCGCCGGGTTTGAACTCCACCACGCGATACGGGCCGGTGCCAACCGGCAGCAAGTTGGCGGGTGCCTCGCGGGATGCGGCTCCCCGATACGGCTCAAAGATGTGCTTGGGGATGATCAACCCCGCCGTGCCGACAAACGGCAGCGACCAAGCTGGGTTGATATCGCGGAAGTGAACGCGCACCGTATGCGGATCCAGCACTTCAACGCGTTCAACCGCACTGTAGGTGTTCGTCGTCGTGGCGGCGGTCGCAGGGTCGGCGATGAAATCGAAGGTGAACTTCACATCTTCGGCGCTGAACGGCGCGCCATCCGACCAGCGAATGTTCTGCTTGAGCTTCCACGTCACCGATTTGCCATCGGCTGCCAAGCCGCCATTCTCGAGCGAAGGGATTTCTGCGGCCAGGAACGGCACCAATTCGCCCTCGTTGTTGAACGAAGCCAGCGGCTCGTAGGTCGGGCGGCTGGCGTCGAAGTCCTTGGTGCCCGTCGCTAAGTGCGGGTTGAGGATGGTCGGCGCTTGGAACCACAGCAATCGCAGCGTATCGCCCGCGCCGCGCTGGCTGGTAGGCTGCGCCGCGCCCGATTGCGCCGCCGTAGGTTGCACCGCTTGATTATTGGTGGCAGTACCTGCGGAGGTGCCGCACCCCGTCAGTATCAGCAAAAACAGGGTGAGTAGCACCCGCCAAAAGCGTGTAACGATCATCATAGTGCTCGCTTTCGATGAAGCATAATGATTGATCCTGGGTTCTACAACGTGCAGAACGCCGCGCAACATTGCGATGTTGTTGAGATTACCGTCGCCGAATCGTATTGAGGAACGCAGTTTTAGGTTGCCGCCGCTTCAATAGTTCGATTACTGCGAGATTTCGGCGCAAGCGAAATCTTCCAGATACGCGCCCGGATCGGGGCTGTTGTCGTCCGCCGTGTACAGCGGAAGGCGAACACGTGACGAGACGGCCAGAGAGCATCGGCGCTGGAATCTGGCGAAAGGAACGGTGTCGGGTTGTGGAAGGGAAAGACGGTCGTTAGGGTGCGCTACAGGGTGCGCGGCGACCGATTAGGCACAGTGTGTGGGGCAACAGGAGCAGTAGATGTGGGGATGGTGTCGCCGGGTCGCAAGCCTCTGGTGATCGTTTCTCAGCCCTGGCATATGCTTCCTCCAATCGATGTTCCGTGTACGGTGTAATCTTAAATTACTTGATCTAATTTGTCAAGTTATTGTACTGTGTTTTGTCACCGCTCAGAGGGCTTGGGGAGAAGGGGCGTGCGGTGCGCGGATGTATTTATAATATATTTGATTAATAAAGTCAAGATATGGACGAAACGGGATACACACCAAAAACCCCCGCCACTCCCTTCGGAGGCGAGGGTTCGTTGGATCGGCTTGGCGGGGCGCTAGCGCACGTAGGTCAGCAATTGGCGAACCTGGCCCACGTGGTAGCTGGTGTGCGCCAGCAGCGTGAGCAAGGCGTTCTGGGCCTGCTCGGTCCAGTCGGTGCGGTTCTGAATGCGGGCTGCAGCATCGGCGTAGGCGGCGCGCAGGTCGGCGCGCAGTTGATCCCAACCTGCCTCATCGACCTGGTTGAAGCGCCAACTGCCCTCCCAATCGGAGCTCGGCTTGAGACCCTGATCGGCATCGCGGTACTGGTTGAGCAGGAACAGAATATGCCCGCACTGCCCGGCGATTGTCACAGTTTCGGGGGCCACGGTGGCGGTAGCGGTGGCGGCGCTAAGCGAATCGATGATCGGCAGCAGCCCTTCGTTGAGGCTGTCGAGCAGGTAAAGGCTATCGCTATCCAGCACGCCGAATAGCTCATCGAAGAGGCGCTTGCTCCACGCAGCGGTGCTGGTTGTTGTCACAGTACTCATTTGGACACGTCCTTTCCTTGATTATCGAACCGTGCCCAGCATACCAGGCAAACCCTGACAACAGTATGTCAGGGTTTTTCGCCGTATGTGGCGATTTGGGCGCGCAATTCGGCCACAAAGTCGGCGCGCCACTCGGCGGGGGAGATCAGTTCGGCGCCGGGACCGAGCCAACGCAGCAACTCGAACACCAAGTGCCGATCATGCTCGCCATACTGCATCAGGATGCTGCCGTCGGCCTGAGGCTCGAAGGAGGCGTGGCCGTAGTACCAATCGCGCTGGAGCCGTTCGGCTTGCGCAGCGGTGATGCGGATTTGCACGCGCGCAATCGAGATCCAATACTCCATCGCCTCGCTCAGCCAGCGCCGCCCCAGCATCTGCTCGATGTTGAAGGGCGGGCGCGGCCCGTCAAAAGCGTCGGCGAGTTGAATGTCCAGGGCGCGGTCGGCCCGCAGCATGCGCACTTGCGGATCGTCGCTGTGGCGCAGCCCGATCAAGTACCAGCGGTTGCGGTCCCAAATCAGACCCTGCGGCACCAGATGATGGGTGCGCTGAGGGCGATCCGGCGCTTTGTAGCTGATGATCACCGTGCGCTGCTCGAAGATGGCCCGCAGAAAGCCCGTGATGATCTGCGACTCGTGGCGGATCGCCTCTGCGTCCGGCTCGTCGCCGAGATCGGTGAGATCGGGGTGAAAGCTGTCGTGGGGCAGGCTCTCGATGCCGATGATCTGCTCGGTGTTGGCGAGCGTGCCGCGCAACGGCTCGGGCAGGGCGGCGAGCAGTTTATCGCCCGCGCTGTGCAGATCGACGGGGAAGGGCCGCGCGCGCAGGCGGCGCAACAACGCCAAGCCCGTCAGCAACGAGGTGGCCTCACCGACCGAGAAGGTGACGGGCGGCAGGAAATAGCCCTCGATCAGCCGGAAGCCGCCGTTGCGGCCTGGCTCGGCGTAGATAGGCACTCCGACCGCGCAGAGCGCCTCGATATCGCGGTAGATCGTGCGGGGCGCAACCTCGAAGCGGCGCGCTAGCTCATTGGCCGATAAAGTCTTGCCGGAGCGCAGCAGCAACAGGATGCCGAGGGCGCGGTCGAAGCGGTTCATAGCGCTGTGGGGGCGTGAAATGGTTGTGAGGCAGTTGTTTGCATAGAGTTTCTTTCTGGCATGGCGAGCCGCCATCTTTTGCATTATACTGAGGCCGTGAACGGGCTGCAAGCAAGCAATCGTGCGCGAAACGTGGACGATGGCACATTTGTTGCGGCTCACTGAATCGATACGAGTTATCACAGCGAGGTGGATTATGGGTTCTCGCGATTACGAAGGCATTTATTACGACGAACCAGTGGTGCAAGCCCAGTTCGAACAACTTCTCCAAAAGGTCCGCGATGCTGAGAAGGCCCGTGAGCCACTCAGCAAGCGCCAGAATAAAGCCGAAAACGATGTTGAACGTGGCACACTCTCCGAGAAAGAGTACCGTTCCTTGGAAGATGCTTATATCGCCGCGAGTAATCGGATCGCTGCGGCCCAACGCGAGGTCGAAGCGTTTCTTCGGCTCCATCGCAACTATCGCGTTCGCTAGCATGCGCTCCTTGTAACTTGTGGCCTGCCCGATGTTCTGTCTCTATTCAGCCAATGTGCCTTGCACTGTCTGCGGCTGGGCTGCTGTTTTGCGGAGTGCTTCATGCTAGGGATTGTCCGAGGTACACTTGCCTATTTCACTCGACCCATTCACATTTTGCGGGGGTATCAATCGAGCAACCTACGCCCCGATCTGATCGCTGGGATCACCGTGGGCGTAGTGTTGCTCCCTCAGGCGATTGTGTTTGCGCTGTTGGCCCGCCTGCCTCCGGAGATGGGCTTATACTCTGCGATGGTGGCTGCAATCGTCGGTGCGCTTTGGGGTTCCTCGCATCACCTTCACACTGGCCCAACCAACACATCAGCCCTCCTCACCTTGGCCACGCTCCTGCCGATCGCTAGCCCCGGCACGCAGTCATTTGTGCTGGCTGCCGGGCTGCTCGCGGTGATGGTCGGCGTGCTGCGCCTTACGATGGGCTTGGCGCGGCTGGGTATGCTGGTGCATTTCGTCTCGGATTCCGTCACGACCGGTTTTACGGCGGGCGCTGGCATCCTGATCATCATCGGCGAACTGCGGCACATCCTGCGCGTCGATCCGCTCAGCAGCAACGGCACCATGAGCACGCTGCTCGGCTTGGCGGAGCACCTCCACGAGACGCACCCTTTGAGCCTCGGTTTAGGTGTGCTAGCGATCGTGTTGGTGATCGGGGTGCGCAAACTGAAGCCCGGTCTGCCCGGCCCGCTGATCGGCATGGCGATCAGTGGGCTGTTGGTGTGGCTCTTCTCGCTCGATCGAAGTGGTGTGCGTATCCTTGGAGAGTTGCCGCGCACACTGCCACCACTGGCTGCGCTGCCGCTGTTCGACCTCTCGCTGATGAGCCACCTTTCGACGGGCGCGTTGGCGCTGGCCGCGATCGGCTTGGTGGAGGCTTCGACGATTGCGCGTGCGATCGCGTCGCAGAGCGGCCAACGCATCGACAATAACCAGGAGTTTGTGGGCCAGGGCTTGGCTTGCATCGCGGCTGGCCTGTTCTCGGGCTACCCCACCTCCGGCTCGTTCAACCGCTCAGCGCTCTCGTACCAGGCTGGCGGCCAAACCGCGCTGGTGGGCATCGTTTCGGGCATATTTGTGATGGCTGGCATGTTCGTGCTCGGGCCGCTGGCCTCCTTCGTGCCCCGCGCAGCCTTGGCGGGCGCGCTGCTGGTGATCGCCTGGGGCATGATCGACCATCGCCGCATGTTGCGCATCTGGCGCAGCGACCGGGCCGACGCCGCGATTATGATCGTCACGCTCTGCTCGATGTTGCTGCTCTCGTTGCAGTTCGCGGTCTTGATCGGCATCCTGATGTCGCTCGCCACCTACATTCTGCGCACCAGTACGCCGCGCGTGCTGCCCGTGGTGCCCGATGACCAGTTCCGCCATTTCGTGCACGAGCCGAGGAAGCCGAACTGCCCGCAACTCGGCATTATGGATATCTTCGGCGACCTGTACTTCGGCGCAGCGGGCCATGTCGAGGATATCATTCATCGGCATCGCGATCAGAATCCGAGCCAGCGCTTCTTGCTGTTGCGCATGCAGAGCGTGGATTACTGCGACATCAGCGGCGTGCATATGCTCGAAAGCATCGTGCGCACGTACCGTGAGCAGGGCGGCGACGTGTACATGGTGCGGGTGCAGCCACCCGTGATGCGCCTGATGCGCGCGACGGGCTTCATCAAATACCTGGGCGAAGATCACATTCTGAACGAGGACAATGCGATCGAGTACCTGTTCAACCGTGTACTCGATCCGGCGATCTGCATTTATGAGAGCGGCGTGCGGGTGTTTCGCGAATGCCAGAATCTGCCGCGCCCCGATTACGCCATCCAGATCCCATTGCACGCCGTGGTGCCCGAACGCGATGTTGAGATGGTGAGCCCAAAAGCGCTGTGGGAGCAATTGCGGGGCACGAACCCGCCATTGGTGGTGGATGTGCGCGAGCCGCGTGAGTACAAGCAGGGTCATATTCCGCAAGCGCAACTGCACCCGCTTTCTAAACTGTTCACTGCGCCAGCCGACCTTCCCCGCGATCAGCCGATTGTGCTGGTGTGCCGGAGCGGACGCCGCAGTCAGCGCGCCGCGAGCCAACTGCGCCAGCAGGGCTACGAGCGCCTGCGCATAATGGCTGGAGGAATGCTGGCTTGGCAAAATGCTGGCCTGCTAGAGGCTGTTGATAGGTAGAGGGAGCCAAACCCATGGGCAATCGACTCTCGCGCAACTGGGGACTCGATTTGGTGCGTGCAACTGAGGCTGCTGCGCGTGCGGCTGGGCGCTGGATGGGCCTTGGCAACAGCGAAGAAGCCGATCAGGCTGCGATTGCGGCGATGCACCGTGAACTACAGGATATGGATTTCGACGGCTATATCGTGATCGGCGAGGAGAGCAAGTTCGGCGTCAGCTCGCCGCTCGCGGGCGGGCAGCGCGTGGGCACGGGCGAACCGCCGATGATGGACCTCGTGCTCGACCCGATCGATGGCCGCAACCTGTTGATGCAGGGCCGCTCCGGCGCGATCTCGGTGGTGGCCGCTGCGCCGCGCCACACCATGTGGTCGCCAGCGCCGGCCCGTTATATGGACAAGATCGTCGTCAATTGCGAGGCTGCGCACGCGCTTGTCGAGGAGTGCATGAACGCGCCAGCCGCTTGGACGCTCGCCACGGTGGCGCGGGCCAAGAAGAAGCAGGTGCGCGATTTAGTGGTGTTTGTGCTCGAACGGGCGCGCCACGTGGAGCTTGTCGATGAACTGCGCGCGGCTGGCGCCCGGGTGATGCTGCGGGGCGACGGTGATGTGGCAGGCGCGCTGATGGCCGCATCGCCGAACGGTCGTGTCGATATCCTGATGGGCATCGGCGGCGTGCCGGAGGGCGTGGTGGCGGCCTGCGCGGTGCGGGCGCTTGGCGGCGCGATGCTCGGGCGGTTGGCCCCCCAAAGCCAAGCCGAGCGTGAGGCGGTCGAGGCGGCGGGGCTGGATACGCAACGCATTCTGCGGGCGGATGAGTTGATCACGAGCGATCAACTGTTCTTCGCTGCCACGGGCATCACCGACGGACCGCTGCTCTCGGGGGTGCGCTACCAAGGCGATCGGGCCGAAACGCACTCGCTGGTGCTGCGCTGCGATACGGGCACGCGCCGCCTGATCAAAACCGAGCATATCGGCGATTAGTGCGCCGTTTTTCGAAACAGCGAGGGCTGGCCTGTTGCAGCCAGCCCTCATCCTCCAACATCCCGCACTGCTTAGGCTTTCGCTAGCTCCCGTAGGGCCGCCTCCAGCGCATCGATCGCCAAGGCGTATTCCTCCAGCACGATATGCTCATTGGGCGTGTGATCCAGGTTAGAATCGCCAGGGCCATACGCCAAGATCGGGCATTGCCAGGCCGGGCCGACCACGTTCATGTCCGATGTGCCGGTTTTCAGCAGGAAGCCCGGTTTGCCGCCAGCGCTGCGCACGCCCTTGAGGAAGGCCCGCACCAGCGCGTTGTTCTTATCGCCCCGATGCGCCGGGCAGCCGCCCAGGAAGCGCAGCGTGCCGTTTCCGGCGAAGGCGCTCAGTTCGGCTTCCAACACCTCGGGCGGGATGGCGGGCGGCAGGCGCACGCCGATCGTGAGCGTCGCCCAGTCGGTGAGGCCGTCGCTACCCGAATTGATCGACCGCAGCGCTGGCAGCAGTTGATCGAACAGCAACTGCTGATCCTGATTGTGAGCGTTGCAGTGTGCCTGAACCTGGTTCCAGAACGCCACAGCCTGCTCGGTCACGGGTGTCTCGCGCCCAGCGCTGTGGGCCATCGCCTGCTCCCAGCGCCCCTCGATCTGCATGCTGCCCTTGTAGCCCAGCGTCAGCTTATCCCAGCCGCTCGGCTCGCCGATCACGCATGCGAACGGCGCGTACCGATCGACGACGGCGTGCGCGCCTTTGGAGGAAGCGGCCTCCTCCTCGACCGCGCCCACCAGCACCAAGCGATACGGCAACGGCGTGCCATCGCGGGCCAGCCGCGCCGCCGCCGAGACGAACGTCGCGAACGGGCCTTTGGCATCGACCGCGCCGCGCCCGTACAGCCGAGCGCGACCGTCTTCGTGATCGTGCTCGATGCGCACGGGCACATCGCCCGGCACCGTGTCGATGTGCCCCAGCAAGACCAGCGTCGGGCCTTCGCCGAGCTCGCCGATGGCGTTGCCTGCCTCATCGACATAGCTCTGTAGCCCGAGCCGCTGCATCTCGGCCACCAAAAAGTGCGCTAGCTCGCCTTCGGCGCCCGAGAGGCTCTTGATCCGCAACATCTGCTCAAGCAGGGCGACTGGGTCAAACGTGCTCTGTTCTGCCATGAGTTAGCGCAACACCTCGTCGATGGCGGCCACAACGCGATCGATCTGATCGTACTCGATCACCAGCGGCGGCAGCAGGCGCAGCACTGTCGGGCCGGCCACCAGCACCAGGATGCCGCGCTCCTGCAGCGGCTCGATGAACTGAGCCACGCGCTCCTTCAACTCCAGACCGATCAGCAGGCCCTTGCCGCGCACTTCACGCACGCGGGGCAGGTTCAGCGCGCGCAGCTTCTCGGTGATGTATGCGCCCTTCTCGGCAGCCTGGCGAGGCAGGTCGTTCTCGACGATGTAGCGCAGCGCAGCGCGGGCTGCCGCACAGGCCAGCGGCCAACCGCCGAAGGTCGAGCCGTGCGAGCCGGATGGGATGGTGCCGAGTTCCGACTTGAAGGCGATCGCGCCCATCGGCATACCGCCGGCGATCGACTTGGCGATCGTCATAATGTCGGGCGTGATGCCGAAGTGCTGGCTGGCCCACAGTTTGCCCGTGCGCCCGAAGCCCGTCTGAATCTCGTCGATGATCAGCAGCGCGCCACGTTCGCGAACCAGCTTGGCGGCCTGCGTGATGTACTCGAACTCGGCGGGGCGCACGCCACCCTCGCCCTGGACCAGTTCGAGGATCACGGCGGCGGTCTGCTCGTTCACCACTTCGTCGAGCTCTTCGATCTTGTTCAGCGGCACGTGTGTGACGCCAGCGATCAGCGGCTGGAACGGCTCGCGGTACTTCGGCTCCCACGTGGTCGAGAGCGCGCCCATAGTGCGGCCATGGAAGCTGTGGACGGCGGCCACGAAGCCCGGTCGGCCCGTCAGCAGGCGGGCGAACTTGAGCGCACCCTCGACGGCCTCGGTGCCCGAGTTGCACAGGAACACGCGGTCGAGGCCGCTGGGCAACACTTCCGCCAACTCGTTCAGGTAGGCGGCCCGTTGGTCGTTGTAAAACAGTTCGGTGCAGCTGATCAGATTCCCGGCCTGCTCGCGGATCGCCTCGACGACCGCGGGGTTGTTGTGGCCCACGTTCAGCGATCCCATGCCCGCCACGCAGTCGATGTACTCGCGCCCATCGGCATCCCACACACGCGCGCCTTCGCCGCGTACGAGCGCAATGCCGCGCTTAGCGTAGATGCCGCTGGTGTGTGCGGATTCGGCGGCGATGATCGAGGCGTTCGTGAGTTGTTCGCTCATGCTGTTTCCCCTTATGATACTATGCAGTACACCTGTGTACGTTGTTGCAGAATCGATATATGTTGATTGCCAACGGTGCTGCGTATTATAGCGCCGAATGGCCAGATAGGATCGACCCGATGAACTCCGATGCGCGCGCTTTGGTGGTCGCGTTGCTGCGTGAACAGCGCCAGGCTGCGCTTGGCTCGCTGCGCGACGACGGGCCGTTTGTCTCGATGGTGGCGTTTGTCGCCGAACCCGATTTCAGCGGCGTGCTGCTGTTGCTCAGCCAGTTGGCCGCCCATACGCGCCAGTTGCTCGCCGACCCACGCGCCGCCCTGCTGATCTGCGAGCCAGACGATGGCCGCGACGATGTGCAGACCTTGGCCCGTTTATCGCTGGTGGGCCAGGCCGCGCCGCTGCCGGAGAGCGATATCGCCACGGCTCGCGAGCGTTATTTGGCGCGTTTGCCCGCCGCACAGATGCTGTTCACGCTGCCCGATTTTCGCCTGTTTCGCTTTGTGCCAAGCGAAGCCCGTCTGATCGGCGGGTTTGCGCGGGCCTGGACGCTGACACCCGAGCAGTTGCGCAGCGCCGCCACATCTAGCTGATGTGCGTGCCAGCCCCGGCGATCGCCTCGCTCACCGGCTTGCCCGAGCGGGCATCGCCCAGGATCACACGGCCCACGCCAGTGCTCAACGCCTCGGCGGCGCCCAACACCTTCTTCTTCATCCGGCCCTGCGCCACTTCGATGTACTCCTCGACATCGGCCCGCGGGATGCGCTTGATCAGCGAGGACTCGTCGGGGAAGTTGCGCAGCAGCCCGGGCACGTTCGAGAGCAGCAGCAGCGTATCGGCCTGCAACGCCGATGCCACGGCAGCCGCAGCGCGGTCGCCATCGACATTGATCGCCTCGCCGTCGTAGCTGCTGGCCAGCGGCGCGAGCACGGGCAGGTAGCCCGCGTCGATCAGCGTGCGCAGCAGATCGGCGTTCACGCGCTCGACGGTGCCCGTCCAGTCGTCGCGCAAAATCTTCTGCTTGCCGTCCTCGACGATGCGAATGGCGGCCTTGCGCTTGCCTTCCAGCACGCGGCCATCGAGGCCCGCCAGGCCGATCGCGTTGATGCCCTGGCGCTGCAACCGCTCGACGATCGTTTTGTTCGCCTTGCCAGCGTAGATCATCATAAAGATCTCGAGCGTGGTGCGGTCGGTGTAGCGGCTGGTGTAGCCCGAGGGCGATGTGACGAATCGCGGCGGATGGCCGAGTTTCTCGGCGAGCAGATTCGTCTCGTGGGAGCCGCCGTGCACCAGCACCAGGCGCTGCCCACTGGCCCACATCTCGGCCACATCGGTGCACAGCGCATCGTAATCGATTCCCGCGCCGCCGCCAACTTTCACAACAATCATGAACTAACCTCCAGAGATGAGAATGCCAGCTACTCCGGCCAGCAGAAGTATCACAATGATTGGGACCTGCTTGAGCGAGCCGAGTAGCATCGCCGCCAGCAGCATCAGAATATTGTGCAGGGTGATTCCCGCATTGAGCAGCAGCGTGAAGTAGATCACCGTCGCCATGCCGATGATCGCCAGCCCGATGCCGCGAATAAAGCCAGCCGTCGCAGGATGCGCGCCGATCCTGCGGTAGAGCATATTCACCAGCAACACCACCAGCGCCGGGATGCAGATAGCCAAGGTGGCCATCAGCGCGCCGAGCAAGCCGTATGTCAAGTAGCCCAGGCCGATCACCCACAGGCCGCTTGGCCCCGGGCCGATCTGGCCGATCGCGAGCGATTCCACGAAGTCCTGTTCGTTGGCCCAGCCGCGTTCGATCAGTTCCTGATGCAACGTCGGCAGGTTGCCAGTGCCACCCGTCGAGAAGAGCGAGGCGCCCAGCAACAGCCAGAAATAGGTGAATGGTTCGATCACAGCCGTGCCCTAGTTCTAGCGTAGGTTACGCCAGACCATATACGCGCCAATCCCCCCACAGATCCACAACAACACCATCACTGGCGGGTGGAACAGAGCGAACACCGTTCCACTGCTCACCAGCAGAATGATGCTGGTCGCCAGGCTGCGCGGGCCTTCCTGCTTACTTTCCTTGAGGATCGGCCTCGCCAAGCGCAACACCAGCAAGAAGCCCAAACCGACCGTAGCCGGGATGATGCCCTGCAACGCTTGCTGCACCAGCGGTTGTTCGCGCACGCTAGTGTAGAAGGCCGCCAGCATAATCGTGATCGAAACACTGGGCAGCAGCAGGCCGAACATGCTGAGGAAGACCCCCAGCCAACCCCTGATGCGCCAGCCCAACAACACCGTCATCGCCATGAGGTTGATCCCAGGCGTAAGCTGACAGATCGCCCAACAACGTGTGAACTCACTTTCGCTGATCCAATGACGCTCCTCGATCGTGGCGCGGCGGATCAGATAGAGGGTGGCTGCGCCGCCGCCGAACGATTGTAAACCGATTTGGAGCCAGCACCATAGGAATTGCCAGGCCGATGGCCGAACATCGAGCGCTTCTGCTTCAAGGTGTGTTGACACGAGCGTTGCCTTTGTGTGTTGCCTTCGAGTTTAGGGCTTGCGATAAAACAGCATCATGAGATCAAGTGCTTCTTGATGCAGAATACCATTGTTTTTAATGCTGTGAATCCGGATCAGTTGCGCGATCAACTCATCCGCTGTGTTCTCGTTGATCGGGAAGGTGAGCGCTGAATGATCGATCTCTTCCAGATGCTTGATTTGTTCGCGAATAACGTCTTGATCCGCTAGTTGTAGCCCTTCGCGCTCGCGCCAGTAGCGCACATTGGCCTTGCCGCAGCCGAAACAGGCCAGCACCGGCGTGCGCAGTGGCATATCGTAGGGCGGCAGCGCACCGACATACGCACTGTTGCCAGCATCGATCGCATCCTGCCCCTCCAAGTTCTCTTGGAGTGCGAGTTGATAGGCGCGCAGCGTGGTGTCGGCATGCACGCCGCTGCCATCATACTCGGTATTGGCCGAGAACGGGCTACGGTCGAAGATGAAGCCGATGCGCGACAGCATTCGATAGAAGAATGCGTCCATGTCGCGGTAGCGATTGACGAACAGCTCACCGTTGGGCAGCGTGCCGAGCTTATCGCGCATTGCCGCGCGGATCGCCGCCATCTTGCGAGGGTAGAGCAGGATCAGCCGTCGGTAGATCGCCTCAAGCAGCGAGGAGAGGCCGATCGTGCCGTTGCGCTCGCCAATGCCCAGGATCGAGAAATCGGGCAGCATCGTGATGCCGAGCCGCTGGCAGAGCAGCAGCGTATCCACGTAGGTGCGGTCGGCATTGCCGATGTCGTTGTGCACGTGGCATTCCAGCCACTCGAACTCAAGCCCTGCGCGGCGCAGTACCGCAATGCGATCGCCAAGCTCGTCGATGGTGGCGAGGCCCACAGTGTCGGGGATGCCGACGCCGTTGACGAACGCCCTCCCGCTCGATTCGCGCAGCGCGGCCACCAAGTTCATGTAGAACGTCTCGTAATCCTCTAACGTCGTGCGGAAGGCGTCCTCGGTGCTGATGCGCACGCAGGTGGCGCCGAGTTGCCGCGCGTAGTAGATGGAGTCGTGGGCCTTTTTGGCCAGTTGCGGCACGGTAGCGCGGGCGGTGGCCTGCTTGATCTTGCTGGTGCCGATGTACAAGTGCAGCCGCGTGAACCCGGTCTTGATCGACGCCTCAATGTCGATCGGCACACAGCGGGCGTGCGCGGCGAACTCGATCTTCAAGCCTGCCGCGCGAGCACGCTCGATCAGCTCGCGGTTGAACTCTTGGCCGGGGCGATTCGCCGGATACGACGGTAGTTCGACAACGCCAACTCCCAACGAATCCATAAAGCAGATCGATTCCCAGGCTTCATCCACGCTCATATGGAAGCCCTGCAGCGTTCCGTCGCGCAGTTCGCCCACGGCCTGAAACGACTCGCGGATGCTGAACACCCCGAACCGCTGCGCCTTGAGCTGATCGAACAGTGCAAAAAGCTCAACAGCTTCACGGTAACGCTCGTGTGCAGGGTTCTCGCCGATTAAGAACGGGGGAACCGAAAATCGTCGGTCAAGCTCATTGACTGTCAACGCAAATGCCTCTTTGAGTGCTACGCATGGCCTATTCGGCCACGTCGGGCGGTATGCAGTCTACTCGTTTCTCGAGTATGACAAATGTCGGCTTGCTGTAGCCCGCATGCGACCGCGCCTCAACGAACCGATACCCAAGGCGTTCGTAGTAGTCGCGGTTGCGCGTTAGGGCAATGCGCACGCCCAATTGCACACGCGACAAGCCAAGCTCGCGTGTACGATCCTCGACATAACGAATCAGAGCCTGCGCGATACCGCGTCGTCGCTGAACTGGCAGCACTGCCAAACGGAATAAATCGACGTGATCGCCTATTGGTGCATAGAACACACAGCCGACGATCGCCCCTTCCAACTCGGCCACTACCGCATGCGATGAGCGAAGGACCGCCCGAAGCCGATCCACCGTCTCATCTTGCGCAGAGGACGGCGGATCGAGCTTGTCCTGGTACTCCGCGAACGCTTGCTGTAGCACCTGAACGAGTTCGGGAAGATCGGCTTCGACGGCTTCACGTAGCCGTAGAGGTGCAGATTCTTGAGATGAAGGTGAAATGGGACCTGCACTCACAAAAATTTCTCCATAATCAAATAGGTTGGTTCTGTGTATCCCTCGTGCGTTCGAGATTCAAACACTCGATACCCGAGGCGCTCGTAGAATTCGCGGTTCGATGCCAGCACAATGCGCACACCCAGCACCACGCGCGAAAGTCCCTGCTGGCGCGTCCACTGTTCGATGTACTCGATCATCCGCTGCGCGATGCCCTGCCTGCGATACGCTGGCAATACCGAGAGCCGTCCAAAGTAAACATAATCGTTGTCGATGTAATAGAGCACCGTGCCAACCGCTTCGTCGCCACGATACGCGAGCAGGATATGCCCTTTCTCAAGGTGTTTGCGCAGATCATCGAGCGTTTGGCTGTGGACACCTGAGGGCGGATCGAGTTTGCCGCGATACTCCTCAAAGGCGGCGTGAATAATCGCTAGCGACGTTGCCAGGTCGTCAATTGTTGCTTCTCGAAGGACGACTTCACTCATGAACGAAGCTCCTGATCATTCAGACTGAATCGGCCAAATTGTCGCGAGGCGCCAGGCATCGATGCTGTTCACCAGCGCCGCGCCGCCCTCCGCGAATACCGCCACACCCAAGCTATCGCGGCGGGTGGGATAGACGCGTGTGGTGGCACAGACGCGGTTGTTGGCGAACACCTCAATGATCGAGCGATCAACGAAGATGTGCAGCGTGAGCGGCTGATCGGGCGGCAACGCCAGGTCTCCGCTATGGATGTCGTGCTGATCCTGATCGTTGCTGCTGGATGTGCGGCGGTCGATCTGCAACTGTTGATTGGTGCGGTCGTAGACGATCCGCGTGAACTCCGCGCCATCGGGCGAGCGCAGCACATCCACGCCGAAGCGCTCGGCCTGGTTGGGCGCGAACGTGATGAGCAGTTCCAATGTGTCGCCCTGCGCCTCTAGCACATACGACGAATTCGACGCGATGTGTGTGTCCTCCCAGCGCTGGTGCGCGCCGCGCAGCGCCTGAACTTCGGGCGCGGGCGTGAAACGCGCTTCGCCATCGGGATGCGTGTCGATCAGGCGGGGCAGCGTCATTGCGCCGGCCCATCCTGCCGCGAGTTGTGCCTCTTGGCTGCGGCCCTCCCACGACCAGCCGATCAGGATGCGCCGCCCCTGCTGATCGCGCAGCGATTGCGGGGCGTACAGGTGCCCGCCAATATCGAGCAGGCGCAGCGACGTGGGTGTGAAGCGCAGATCGGCGTAGGTGCCCAGCATGTAGAATGTCTTGCGCAGCGGCGTGGGCGAGACGATCAGCATGTGTTGCTCGGCATCGACCGGGAAGAAGTCTGGGCATTCCCAGATCTCGCCGCTCTCCTCCTGCTTGCCCGTACAGAGCGCGTGCAGGAACGTCCATTCGCGCAGGTTGTGCGAGCGGTAGAGCAGCACCGCGCCACCCTGGCTGGGAACACCCGAGCCGATCAGTTGATACCATACGCCATCCTGCTGCCAGATGCAGTGATCGCGAAATTCGACAGGATCGAAGCCGGGCGGCGGCTCGGCGATGATCGGGTTGCCCTCGTACTTCCGCCAGACCAGCAGGTCGTCGTCGCTGGTGGCGAGGCAGGGGCGCTGGTGGCGCTTGTTCTGCACACCAGTGTAGATCATCGTTGGCACGCCGTTATCGTTCACGATGCAGCCCGACCAGCAGCCGTCGGCATCGGGCGAGCCAGGTGTGGGCGCGAGCGCGATCGGCGCATCGTGCCAGTGCACCAAGTCGTCGCTGTAGGCGTGGCCCCAGTGAATATCGCCCCATTTCGCGGCGTGCGGGTTGTGCTGGTAGAACAGGTGGTAACGCGTGCCCCACTGAATCATGCCGTTCGGATCGTTGAGCCAGTTGGCAGGCGTGACAAAGTGATAGCCTGGCCGATACCGATCGTGGGCCAGTTGTTGTCGTTGGCGAGATGCTTCTGTCATTGTTGCATCCTTCTCGTATGCCCTCGAAATCAAAGTGCTGCCGTTCACGCGCCGATTCTACCATCCTTCACTGGAGCCACGCCGTGCGCTTAAATCGGATGCAGGCCGAAGAAGCCGAGCCCGGCCCGCTCGTCGAAGCCGCACATCAGGTTCATGCACTGCACCGCTGTGCCCGCCGCGCCCTTCATCAGGTTGTCGATGGCGCAGATGCTGACCACGCGCCCGCTCTCCTCATCCAAGGCGAAGCCGACATCGGCGTAGTTGCTGCCCGCAAGAATCTTCGGCTCCGGCAGGCGGTAGGTGCCCTGGCGCTCCCGCACGATCCGCACAAACGGCTCGTTGGAGTACGCGCCACGGTAGGCGCGCCACAGGTCCTTCTCGGTGATCGGCTCGCGGGGGAACACGTGTGCCGTGGCAAGTGCGCCGCGCACCAGTTCCACGCTAGTGATCGAGAGGTGGACGCGCTCCAGCCCGGTGGCCTGGTGGATCTCGGCGGTGTGGCGGTGCCCGGTCGGCGCGAACGAGCGCACCACGCCGCTGCGCTCGGGGTGATGCGACGAATCGCTGGCCTGGCCGCCGCCCTCCGACGAGCCGACCTTGACCTCGATCACCGCATCGCGCTGTGCATCGAGCAGGCCAGCGCGCACCAGCGGCAGCAGCGCCAAGTTCGAGGCGGTGGCGTTGCAGCCCACGCCGCTGATGTAGCGAGCACCGCGAATGGCCTCGCGGTTCAACTCCGGCAGGCCGTACACAAAGCGGTCGAGCCATTCTGGCGCGGGGTGCGGCTCGCCGTACCAGCGCTTGTACACCTCGGGATCGCGCAGCCGGAAGTCGGCGGAGCAATCGACGATGCGTTCGGCGATCTGGCTGAACTGCTCGATCTTTTTGGCCGCCGAGCCGTGCGGCAACGCCAGAAAGAGCACATCGCACGGCTCAACTTTGTTCATCGGCACATATTGCAACGCGGTGTGGCCGCGCAGATTTGGATGTGTGGAGGTGATCGGCTTTCCGGCCAAGCGCTCGGATGTCACCTGGGCCACGGTCACATCGGGGTGTTGCAGCAGTAATCGCAACAATTCGCCGCCGACGTAGCCAGAACCACCAATGATCGATACTCGTATCATGAAAATACTCCGTGAGAACACAACCGGGTGTCTAAACCGCTAATCCTTCGAAGATCTGCTTGCACGGGCAAAGAACCACAAAAGTGCAGTTAACGTCAGGCCATCGCGGATCTGGTTTGTCTCAATCAACTGCCAAAGCTCCTCTTGCGTGAGCCACGCGGCCTGCAAAATTTCGTTAGTATCGGTTGGCGCGTCGATCTGTTGCGCATCGTAGCCAACAAACACGTGAAAGGTCAGGTTGGTGCTGCCGTTGCAGGGGTGAAACCGCCCCAAATACTCTAGGCGTGCCACCTGCGCGCCGCTCTCCTCGCGCAGTTCGCGCAGGGCCGCCGCATCCAGCGCCTCGTCAGCATCGACACGGCCTGCAGGCAACTCCCAGCCCGTCGTATCGGTGATGAAGCGGTAGTGTTGCACCATCAGAATCCGCCCGTCGCTGCCGATCGGCACGATGCTCACGGCGGGACGCGGGAAATCGACCACGTGGTGCCCGTCGATGACCGAGCCATCGGGCAGGCGCACGTCGTCGCGGTGGAGGCTCACCCACTCGCTCTCGTAGATGGTGGTGCGCTTCAACACTTGCCAAGGTCGCTGATGCGTTGTGTCCATCAAACTACTTCCTCAAAAGCTGGCGCTGGGCGAACCGCAGCGCCAGCCAACAGTCATTCTACGATCGCGCTGCCTTGATCGTGTAATCGACGATATGGGCAGGGATATTCACGCCTGTGGTGTCGATGCTGTTGCGGAACTCCATGGTGTAGTTGACCTCGTTCACCAACAGCCGACCGTCGTTGTCCTCGAACACGTCGATCGCCACCACGCCGCCACCCACAGCATGCGCCGCACCGATGCACACATCCGCCAACGCTGGCGTGACCGGGCAGTTGCTGGCCTTGCCACCGAGGGCGGTGTTGGTCTTCCAGTGCTCGCTGGTGCGGTAGATCGCGCAGATGCACTCGTCGCCCACCACAAAGGCGCGGATATCGCGGCCCTTGGGCTTGTCCACGTATTCTTGAATGTAGAAGATCGAGTGGTGGTACGACCCCAAGATCTCCTTGTGCTCAAGAATCGATTCGGCAGCCTCGCGGTCGTTGACTTTGGCGATCAAGCGGCCCCACGAGCCGATCGCTGGCTTCAGCACGACCGGGTAGCCCAGTTGCTCGATCGCTTCCAGCGCCGACTCGGCGGTGAAGGCCATCATGGTGCGCGGCGTCGGCACACCAGCCTTGATCAGCGCCTGGGTCGTCTTGAATTTATCGCCGCAGATATCGGCCACGTAGGCGGTGTTGACGGTGGGCACGCCCGCGTCGTTGAGCGCCTTGAGCGCGTAGAGCGCGCGCGAGTGGTGGATGCTGCGCTCAAGCACCACATCATAGTCGTAGCGGTTGCGGTTCAGATCGAAGATCACTTCATCGTCGTTGATGCGGCTAAACTCGATACCGCGTCGTTCGAATTCGTTGAAGATCAACTTCTCTTCGACACGAATACGTGAACAGAGGACTGCGATTTTCATAACAGTTATTTCCCTTGTGGGTCAATATGTGCGGGTGGAGCGCGGTGAACCACGCCCACCCAAGCACGCTATTCGCCCCAGTCCTCGCCGACCTCGGGAGCCAAGGCGAGCGTGAGCGGGTTGACGCTGGTTACTTCAAGTTCGGCGGCGCAATCGGTGCAGATCACGATCTCACCCTCGACGGTGTCGGCTGGCAGGGTGATGTTGGCTTCGCACTCAGGGCAGTTCCCGGTCATGGTAGTATTCTCCTTCTTGTTTGCTTGTAAAAGAAAACAGCCGCTAGGCTGTCTTGATAAGCTGGATGACAGCGTTTGTCATCTCCTCGGTTGTGGCGTTGCCGCCAAGGTCGGGCGTGCGCAAATCGCTGCCGAGCACGTGGTTGATCGCGCTTTGGATGCGCGCGGCCCACGAGCGGCAGGCCGTTTGCAGCTCGGGCGTGGCGTTGGCCGATTGTGCGAGGTAATCGAGCAACAGCGCCGCGCAGCCGATCGCCGCAAGCGGGTTCGCAATCCCTCGCCCCGCGATGTCAGGAGCCGAGCCGTGGACTGGCTCGAACAGGGCTTGCTGGGCACCGATATTGGCCGAGGTGGCGAGGCCCAGGCCACCACCCCAGTAGCTGGCGATATCCGAGAGAATATCTCCAAACAGATTCGTCGTGACGATCACGTCGAAGCGCTGCGGCTTTTGCACAAGTTGCAGCGCCGCATTATCCACCAGCAACTCATCGTGAGCAACATCGGGGTATTGCTCGGCGATGTGCAGGGCCGCCTCGCGGAACAGGCCATCGCTGACGCGCAGCACATTGGCCTTGTGCACGATCGTGACGCGGGGCGCGGGGCCGTTCGGGCCGTGCTCGGCGGCGCGCTGACGGGCAAGATCGAACGCCGCCCGCACGATCCGCTCGCTGGCCTTACGCGTGATCACCCGCTCGGCGATCGCGGTATTGCCGTCGTCCTCGGTGCGCTCGCGGCCAGCGTACAGCCCTTCGGTGTTCTCGCGCACCACCACCATATTGATGTTGGGCTGCTCGATGCTGGTGACGGGGCGAATATTCGCGTACAGATCCAGCGCCCGCCGCAGCGCCACGATCGGGCTGCGGTAGCCGGGCACCGCGTGGCTCGGCGAGGAGACCGCGCCGAACAGCACCGCATCGGCCTCGCGGGCCGCCGCCAGTGTCTCGTCGGGCAGGCTCGTGCCGCGCTGCTGGAAGCACCCCCAGCCCATCTCGCCCGTCGTGAAGGTGAGCGGCAACTCGGTCGTCTCCAGGACGCGCTGCGCCGCCGGGATCACCTCCTGGCCGATGCCGTCGCCGGGCAGGATCAAAATCCGAAATGTGGTCGAATCACTCATCAAGAGCCTCAAGTTCACTGAGACCGTACCGATCAGGCAGGCTGCGTGGCGTAGGTGCCACGTTGCGCCTGTTCGTTACGAGCTTGCCGCCTCACCAGGGAAGCGACCATACTGCTTGTAGAACGGCACGATCCCGCCCGCGTTCCAAACCTCTTGCAAGAAGGTCGGCGGCGGCGGCAGCTGAATCTCCTGACCGTTGGCGACCAGCAGGCCCTTGCTCACATCGAAATCGACGATCTGCCCATCGGTGAGCACGCCCGTCAGATCGGCCTCGAAGCAGGGGATGCCCAGGTTGAGCGCGTTGCGGTAGAAGATGCGGGCGAACAGCGGGGCGATGATCGCACCGATATTCACCATCTTCAGGGCCAGCGGCGCGTACTCGCGCGATGAGCCACAGCCGAAGTTCGGCCCGGCCACGATCAGGTCGCCCGGCTGCGTGGTGCTAGCGAACTCGGGCCGCGCCTCGACGAACGGGTACTTGCGCAGTTCGTCCTCGCTCTTGAGCATGTAGGGTGCGTAGCGACCAGGCACGATCTGGTCGGTATTGACATTGGCACCGAATATCCAAACACGGGGCATTGTTGGTTCCTCCCCAGAATAGTGATCATCAAAACGGATAACGCACGAACGCCTAGCCGAGCACCTCTTGCGGGTGCGTGATGTAGCCAGTCACCGCCGTAGCAGCGGCCACCTCGGGCGATGCCAGATAGATGTTGGCCTTGGGCGAGCCCATGCGCCCTCGGAAGTTGCGGTTGCCCGTGAACAAGCAGACCTCGTCGGGGGCCAACACGCCCATGTGGCGGCCAATGCATGCGCCACAGCCCGGCGTGCCGATCGCCGCGCCCGCCGCCAGCAGCGTATCGAGCGTGCCGTCGAGTGACGCTTGGCGCAGTGCCTCGCTCGTTGCGGGCACCACCAGCAGCCGAACGCCTGGCGCAACGCGACGACCGCGCAAAATTTGCGCGGCCGCTGCCATATCCCCGTGGTGTCCGTTTGTGCAAGTGCCGATGTATATCACATCGACAGCCACCCGTTCCAAATCGCCCAGATCAACGACATTATCGACATAGTGCGGAACGCTGATCTGAGGATTCAACTGATCAAGGTCGATCTCAACAGTGCGGCTGTAATTCGCACCCTCCTCGACCCGCAGCCACTCCGGCACGTAGCCCGGCGCGTTCAGCCAATCCGAGCCGACCAGTTGGCGCAGGCCGTTCGTCGAGGACAGCGCGACTGGCTCCTGAGTGCTGGTTGGCGGCACGATGCCCGCCTTGCCGCCCACCTCGATCGAGAGCGTTGCCAGCGTCATGCGGTCGCCCACCGACAGGAAATCGACGCCATGCCACTCGACCGATTGGTACGTCGCGCCATCGGCGGTCAGTTCGCGGGCGGCGCGCAAGCCTAAGTCCTTCGCGCCCACGCCTGGGCGGAAGCGACCGCGTGCCTGCACCCGCACCGTCTCGGGCACGCGCAACCACGTCTTGCCGGTCGCCAGAGCCAGCGCGATATCGGTGGAGCCCATGCCCGTGCCGAACGCGCCCACGCTGCCGTAGCCCGTCGAGTGCGAGTCGCTGCCGACGATCAGCATACCGGGGCGAGCCATGCCCTCCTCCACCAACACCGGGTGCGAGATGCCGCGCCCGACATCGTAGAGATGGGTGATCTTCTGCTCGCGCACCCAGCGGCGCAGGTTGTACTGATACTCGGCGTTCTGCACCGTCGCCGCGGGCGCGACGTGATCAACCACTACCGCGATCTTTTCGGGGTCCCACACACGCTCAGCACCGAGTTCGTTGTGCAGAATTTTGATGATGCTCGGCGACAAGCTATCGTGCATCATCACCAAGTCAACATGGACCACTACATTCTCTCCAGCGCGTACAGGCCGCCCTGCTGCGTGCGAGAGGATCTGTTCTGCCAGTGTCTGAGCCATGAACATACACTCCTTCAAAGTTTTTTGAAGATTGGCTACCAGCGACCAAGTCAAAGGCACACACAAAAAACCCGCTTCACCATCAGCCTGGTGAAGCGGGCCTGTCAGACCTTCCGTGGCGGACAAGCGAGCCTAACCAGACCGATGGTCCGGTTTTTTGCTCTGCTTAACCTGCTTAACGAAAGTGAGATTCATTGTTCGTTCTGTCACATTTGGGAAATCAACGGTGCGAGTATAGCACTTGCAACTTGAAAAGTCAAATTCCGCACTCTGTTGCCCAACAAACTAAACTACGATTGCGGTACGTGTTCGTGGGCGTGGTAGCTCGAACGCACCAACGGCCCGCTCTCCACATGCTTGAATCCGCGCTGTAGTGCCTCCTGCTTGAACATCAGGAACTCGGTGGGCGTCACGTAGCGGTCGATCGGCCAGTGCGACGAGGTTGGGGCCAGATATTGGCCGATCGTCATCACATCCACATCGGCGGCGCGCAGGTCGTTCATCACCGCGATCACCTCGTGGTTCTCCTCGCCAGCGCCAACCATGATGCCGCTCTTTGTGACGATATCGGGCTGGAGGCGGCGGGCATGGGCCAACAGTTCCAGCGACTGGTGGTAGCTGGCTTTGGGCCGGAAGCGCCGGAACAGGCGCGGCACCGTCTCGATGTTGTGGTTGAACACATCGGGACGCGCGTCCAACACGATCTTCAGCGCATCCAGGTTGCCCTCGAAGTCGGGCGTCAGCACCTCGATCTTGCACTCCGGCAGGCGCTCGCGGATCTTACGGATCGACTCGGCGAAGATGTGCGCGCCGCCATCAGGTTGGTCGTCGCGGTTCACGCTCGTCAACACCGCATGCTTGAGCTGCAAATATGCTACAGCCTCCGCAATGCGGTCCGGCTCCTGCTCGTCGATCGGCGCGGGCTTGCCCTTCGCGATCGCGCAGTAGCGGCAGCCGCGCGTACACACTTCACCCAGCAACAAAAACGTCGCTGTGCGATGATTCCAGCATTCGCCAATATTCGGACAGCGCGCCTCCTCGCAGACGGTGTGCAAGCGCTTCTCGCGCATCAGGTGGCGCAGATCTTCGTAATTCTCGCCAGTGGGTGCCTTCGCACGCAGCCAATCGGGGCGGCGTGGGCGCGGAGAGGCCGAGGCAACCGACGGCGTCGATGGAGTTGTCGATGTTGAAACGCTCGGTGTGAGCGGAATAAACTCAGCCATAGGGCAAGCCTTTCGGGAAACAGGCGGTTGGGAGCGTCCTCCCGCCCTAGTTTACCACATCTGCAAACAACGATTCGTGTGCCGGAACGACTTGTATATCGAACACCTGCTCGAACATCGCGATGAGGCGCGCCTCCACTTCGGCGCGAGGCGGTGCGTAGCCTAGCAGCACCTCGAGCGACGTAACGCCGCGCCCCACAATCCCACACGGAATGATCTGCTGAAAGTAGCGCAGATCAGTCGTCACATTCAGCGCGAAGCCGTGCTGTGTCACGCCGCTGGCGCTCAGCTTGACGCCGATCGCCGCGATCTTTTCCATACCAACCCACACGCCCGTCAGCCCGGGGGTGCGGCTGCCGGTGATCCCGTAGCTCGCCAGGGTCAGGATGATCGTCTCTTCCAGCAAGCGCAGGTACCGCCCCACATCGCCGCCGTGCCGCGACAGCTTCAGGATCGGGTAGCCGACGATCTGGCCGGGGCCGTGGTACGTAATATCGCCGCCACGGTCCGACGCGATCAGCGCCACACCCTGCGCCTCAAGCGTGGACGCATCCACCAACAAATGACCGTCCTTGGTCGCGCGGCCCATCGTGTAGGTGTGCGGGTGCTGCAACAACAGCACAGTATCCTCGATCTCGCCAGCCGAACGCTGCCGAGCCAACTGACGCTGCCAATCCCAAGCGGTCTGATACTCCACCAGCTCGGCTTGGATCAGCCGCACGACCCGTCGATCAGATTGCAATTCATTCATTTTGTGAGCTGTTCTACGTCGATGAACGCGTACCAATAAACGTCGGTATCGCTGATTAGGAAGCCTTATCGGCCTGTTTTGACCGTTTCTTCTCGGCGTTCTCTAGTATACCACGCTTGTTCATTGTGCACTTGGAAGATAAGCAAGAAGCGCCATTTTAAGCTTACCAATGCGATAAAACCTGATTTGCTGTTGTAGCGTGACCTTCTGAGGCCTTTTCACGTTGAAATAGATGAAACTCCCAAGCTCACATCTCGCCATAGCATGCCCAACTGGTTGGTTTGAACAAGCTCAGCGGCGGCACAACGCCCTCCCTTCGCTGAGCGCTCTGGTATCAGCAGAGAATGCCCAAACGGCTGCGCTACAACCGCACCAATGGCATAACCTTTGCCTGCGAGCAGTGCAGGTTGGCTTGTTGAAAAGGAGTGAACCATGCGTCGATTTGCCTGGCTATGTGCAATAGTTCTTGTTCTTTTGGCCCCGTTATCGGCCCAAGCGGCACCGCTCGCCGCCGAGCAATGCTTCGCCGAAGTACCGTACTGCATCTCCGGGCGGTTTGAGCAGTATTGGCGCACCAATGGCGGCTTAGCTGTATTCGGCCTGCCGCTCACCACCGCCACCAAGCAGCGCACCGGCGAAGGCCCCACCACCTACCTCGTCCAAGTGTTCGAGCGGGCCAGCTTCGAGTTGCACCCCCACGACCCGCGCCCTTACGATGTGCAGCTACGGCGCTTGGGTGTGGAGATGCTCGCCGCGCAGGGTCGCGATTGGCAGAGCTTCCCCAAGAGCGATCCCAACGCGCCGCACTACTTCCCCGAGACGGGCCAAGCGATCGCTCCGGAGTTCTGGGGCTTTTGGTCGAGCCACGGCCTGGAGTTCGATGGCAACAAAAACGGCAAGAGCTTCGCCGAGAGCTTAGCGCTGTTCGGCATGCCGATCTCGCCCGCGCAGTGGGAGCAGAGCAGCGATGGCAATAGCTACCTGGTGCAGTGGTTCGAGCGGGCGCGCTTCGAGCACCACCCCGAGGCTCCCGCGGACTTTCAGGTGCAGCTCGGTCTGTTGGGCGCCGAATTGCTCAGCCATGCCCAGGCCCAAGCCCCCACAGAGACGCCAAGCGGCTTGCTGGGTGTGCCGCCCATCGAGGGCGCTTGTGTGCAGAACGCGCCACCCGCCGCCGAGGGCGCTCAGGCGTGGATGACCAACCCCGAGCCAGATACCGAGAACCAGCCGAACTCTGTCTGTGTGCGCCTGATCATCGGTGGGCAAGCCGTGAAGAACGCCAAAGTCTCGATGGTGATGCACTACCGCCGCAAAGACGTGAAGTACGGGCCGATCAAGACGCGCGAGGACGGTGTGGCCGAGCAGGGCTTCTACATCGGCGACCGCAAACTCGCGCAGCGCAACAACGCCGTGCTGATCGACATCACCATCACCGCGCCGGATGGAACGATCTACACCACCACCACTAGCTTTACGCCGCGCTTTGCTAAGAACTAAAGGCTCATTTCGGCACACAAATACAGCAGCGCCACAAACCGAGTGTTCGTGGCGCTGCTGCTCATGCAGAGAGTTGATCTAATCGCCGATGGCTGGGCTGCGCTTGCTGCTCGGCGAGAACGCGTGCTGTAGCGCGCTGCGCTTGCTCCAGATGAACGAACCGAGCGCCAGCACATAGCAGCCGAAGCCGATCCAGAACGATGTCGAGATGCTCGACGTAAACGCGATGGTGAGCGCCACCACCGAAGCGCAGACCGATGTTGCGCCGTTCACACCCCACAGCCACGGCGTGAGTTGAGGCGTGGCTTTGCTCGCCAACTTCATGCCGAGCGGGAAGGCCATACCCATGCACAAACCGATCGGGAAGATGATGCAGATCGCCAGCAGGATGCGCAGCGGCGTCGTGAGCGCCTGGAACGATGAGATGATGTACGGCGTCAGCAGACCGAACACCAGCAACACCACCACCAAGCCCAAGATCGCGAAGGTGCTGCTATTGCTTGTCTCGGGGTTGGGTAGACGCTGCGTGAGTGCGCTGCCCAAGCCACTCGAAAGCAGCAGCGTGAACAGCACCACCGAGAGACCATACGTGGGATGCCCAAGAAACAACGCCAAACGCTGCATCTGCGACATCTCTATCAGCATATAGCCGAAGCCGATGCTCATAAAGAAGATAAACAGCGGCAGGCTGCCCGTCAACTCCACTGTGCGCATCGTGAGCACCAACGGTCCCACGATACACAACAGCGTCAAGATCAGCATCACCAGCAGCAGAATGCCCAGCACCCGCACCGCGTGCTGATTGAACGACATCGCGCCCTGATCCTGCAAGTTCATATCGAACATATCCCGGATGCGCAGCATCTGGAAGAAGAACGGGCTATCGTCGGTGGTCGGTGCGATGTTCAGCGGATAGTTCTCGATGAACGAGCGGTATTCGCTCAACGAGGTCAACTGGTCGTAGGCCGGGTCAACCGAGCGCTCCGGCGTGAGCATCAGGTCGAAACGCATCTCCGACGTGACGCGCTCCATCGTGGCGATGTCCTCGGCTGTGAATGGCTCCTTGCTCACCAAAATCGTGCCGATGCCGTGCGGCGAATCGTCGTTTGGCCCGAACAGCTTGCGCACGATCATAATGTGGTCGCGTGGGTTCTGCACACCCTGTCGCTCCAGCGCGGCGGTCGCCATCGAGGTCAGGCGGTACATCTCGCCTGGCCGATCGCGGAAGTACCAGCGCGAGAAGGTTAACACACCCCTTGGCGATAAGCGCTCTAGGAAGTCCTCCCACGCATCGACGGTGTAAAGTGAATTTTCGGTGAACACAAACGCGCCAGCCGTTGTCGCCACCCACGTGTCGATCAGCGACACCTGCAGAATATCGTAGGTATCGGTTTGGCGCGCGATGTAACTGCGGGCCTCATCGTTCACGTAGCGCACACGGGGGTCGCGGTCGAGGAAGCCCGTGAAGTTGCCGAAGCGCTCGTTCACGGCGTTCAGCGTATCCTCGTTGAACTCGATCGCCAACACCGACTTCTGGTTGAAGCTGAGCGCCGAGAGCACGTCGCGTCCGCCGCCAGCGCCGACAATCAGCACTCGCGAATCGGGCCGGATGTAGTGCACGACATTCGTTACATCGTACTTGAGGAACTCAACCTCATTGAAATCGCCGTGGAAGGCCGTGAGCATCGTGCCAGCGCCTGCATCAACGCCAAGTTCCAACTGGCGCACAGGCCGTTGCTCGCTCGGGTAGGTCGAGCTGATGCCCCAGCCATCGGGCGGGGTGAGGCGCTGCGGGTTGCCCGCGATCGCAATGCGCGAGAACGAGTTCCACTTCTCGTACAGCGGGCGCGACTCGATGTGGCCGCGCACGTAGATCAGCCGCAGTGGCGACGACTGGTTGTACACCAGCAGCGTGTTGCCGAACGCCAACGCCGTGAAGATGCCCATCGTCCAAAGCGATGTCTTTAGGATGCGCGGCATCCGCTCGTGCAGGCTGAACATCACTGCGCCGAGCGCGGCTAGCACCGCCACCACGATCACCGCCGTGGGGCCGTCGGTGATCTTAAAGACGTACAGCAGAACCACACAGCCCAGTGCCGAGCCGACCAGGTCGAAGGCGTACAGGCGGCTGATCTGGCCCGTGAAGCGCGTCAGCGTGATGGTTGTACAGATACCGCTGAAGATAAACGGTATCGAGATCACCGTATACGTCAGCACAATCGTGAAAATGCCCGGTACTGTGCTGATGATGTTATTCTCGGTGTTGAACGGCAGGCTCAAGTGCGTGAGGAAGCTGAACACGATCGTGATCGAGAACAGCAGCGACGAGAGCGCCAAATGATACCGCGCCCGTTCAACCGTGAAGTACTTCGGCATCAGATAGACGATCAGCGCGCCGACGGTCATACCGAACAGCGCGATCGAGATCGCCATAAACGCGAAGTGGTACCACATCGTCATGCTGAACACCCGCGAGAGCAGGTTTTGGTACATCAGCGTGGACAATGTGATCAGGAACAGCCCCACAAAGGTGCGTGGCGAAGGCATATGCGCCGGCAACGGCTCGCTATCCGGCTGGAGCAACTGACGCAGGCGGCGCGCCCACCACGGCATCAGCACGCCCACCGCACCCAGGAACAGCACCCAGTTTTGCGGGGTAGCCCAAGCCAAGGTGTAGGGGTTGCGCCAAGCCCAGAGCGCAGCGCCGATCCCTAGCAGCGCCAGGCCCACACCAACGCGAGTCGTGCGTGCCCAGTCGCCCAAGCGCCCACGCCGATCGCCGAGCACCCACTCATCGAGCGCCCACAGCAAGCCTGCGAAGCCCGCCAACGCCCACGTGATCAGCAGGGCGCGCAGCAACGGCAACGCGCTCGGGTCCGCCGCATCCACAGGTATCAGGCGAATCCACTCGATCGGCACGCCCAACGAGCGCAACTTGCTGAAGAAGGCGCTGGTGATCAGATCGATCGGTTGAGCCTCCGTGCCGGAGCCGACCGTTGCGCCCGGCGGCAGCAGTACGCGGTACACGCGCCACTCGGGCCGTTCGATGGTGATAGTGGTAAGGAGTTGCTTATCCTGCTCGATACGGATGCTGTGATCCGATGTTTCCAATCGGTTTGCACCGTGTAGGTGCAACTCCAATATTTGAGCGCCACCACCTGAACCGTAGAGCATCAACCGAGAACCCGGTGTACTCCAGCGGAATCGTTTGCCATCACCGCTTTCGGGGGATTCGAAATTCTGAAGGTAACGATCTGCCGAACTCTCACCGAGCGTAATCGTCAACGGCGGTGGTTGGCGAAACAGAAGAAACAGGAGTAGGGCAAAAAGTACGAGCAGCAGCGCCAGAGGCGCAATACGCATCGCAAGCGATCGAGGATTGATAGACAAGAGCCTTCCCCTATAACCATTGTGAATGTCTAAACGAAGGTGGAATGTATCATACCCCCGCGTGCTTGTCAATTGCGGGGCAAGTGGTGGCGTGCATGCGTTCCAAGGCGATCAACCGTGATTGCAATACATGGTCACTACACTAAACAGTCGCCTTCTTGTCTCTATCAATGGAAACCGATTGAGCGCATCGTCGTTCAAATCGAATTTGTCTGATCGACTGTGTAAACGATCGATGGGAGAGAAAAAGAAGAGATCGTATTAAAATATATGTTCTGTTGATTTATTCTGTGTGTAAATAATTTGATGATGTGTATGAATGAATGAAATGTGGAGATATGTAGTTTTTGGGCGTAGATGAAATAGTGGTGAGATAACGCATTGTATTCATCTGAATCGTGTGAAAATCGATAGTTATGTAGGTTAAGTGGCATAGGTTATGTGGGCTGATGTCCTTCGGCGACCTTACATATATGTTTCAAGGGTTAAGCATGATACATTTTTGTTTGTGCGATTCTAGGTGTTATGACGCAACAAGTGCGGAATCATAATTTGAGGAGAGTAGTATGAGTTCTCAACCTGCAGTGGCATTGCCCGGCCCTCGCTTCGCGCCGATTATGGGCGCGCAGGTGGCAATGATGCATTTTATGAACGATCCGATCTCCTTTATGATGCACCTGTATCATAACCACGGTAATGTCGCCGCTTTCGACAGTAGTCAAGCGAGCAACGTCGGTGTCTTTGGGGCCGAGGCCAACCAGCAGGTACTTGGGCGCTCCGACTTGTTTCATACGCTTACTCTGCCATTCAAAGCGCCGCCCGATAGTATGTTACAGCGCTTGTTGATCAGCTTTCCGATTCAGGAGGGCGTCATCCACCGCACCTATCGCAACGGCATGCAACCGATGTTCTCCCGCCAGTACATCAATGCCCTGTCTCATGTAAACATGCTTGTCAGCTCCATGCTCGATCAATGGCAGATTGGCACGACCAAAAACGTGTGCGTCGATTTTGGAGAATTGCTCTTACAGTTGACGCTCAAGCTGATCTTCGAGGGAGTGTCGCAGGAAGAAGGGCGAGCACTCCTGCAAGACCTGGAGCATTGGCTGAATCTCGCTAGCAATCCCGTCAGCGTGATGCTACCGTTCGCGACATCGACACTGCCTTATGGTCGACTCTTGTCGCTTTCCGAAAAACTCGCGGCTCGTTATCGGCGCTACATTGCCGAGGAACGCGCGCAACCCGGCACGCACAAGGTGATCCGGCTCTTGTTAGATCTCCAGCAGGAGAACTCCCAAACCAATGATCTTCAGCTGTTGGGGCACATTCATATGACATTGATGGCAACAGAGCCAACCGCCCATCTTCTGGCATGGGCGCTCTTTTTGTTGGCCCAACACCCACAGGTCGCCTCCGATCTGCGCGATGAGATCGATGGAAAGCTCCACGGTGCGATGCCCTCACCCCACGATTTGGAGAGCCTGCCGCTGTTGCAGCGGGTGATCAGCGAGAGCCTGCGCCTGATGCCTCCTGCGATCTTTTTATCGCGTGTCGCACGAGCGCCAAGCTACGTGGCTGGCTACCCGATCGAGGCGGGCACGCACGTGATCTGTAGCCCGTTCGTCTCGCACCGCATACCCGAGGTGTTTGTATTGCCCAATCGTTTTATGCCGGATCGCTGGCTGAACAACTCCGTACCAACCTATGCGTATATCCCGTTTGGGATGGGTGTGCACACCTGCGTCGCAAGCCATTTCGCCCAAGTGATCATACGCATGCTGATCGCCCAGATGTTGCAGCGCTTCACCTTCCGCATCGCCCCGAATGCCCTGATCGAGCGCAAAATCCGTATCTCGTTGGTGCCCAAGTATGGGATGCCGCTGCAACTCCTTCCGCGTAGCGAGCGTTTTATGGCGAACCCTGTCAAGGGCAATGTTCACGAGATCGTCGCCCTAGCGGATTAATTCATCTGCAAGCAACACGAAGCCCTTCCCACACATTGGGAAGGGCTTTGTGCGTTGTGGCTAGTGCGTTGCAGTTAGTAAATTGGCACAAACTCCTCGATCTGTGTGAACGAACTCAGGCTTGGCGCGCTACCCGCCTCTAAGAACGAATCCACCCACCAGAAGATGTCGCGCTCGCGGATGATGCGCCGCATATTGCGCATACGGTTGCGGCGTTCCTCGCGGCTCATCTTCCAGGCGCGATAGATCGCGGCGGCCACCCCCTCCACATCGTACGGGTTGACCAACAGCGCATCGCGGTGTAACTGCGTGGCTGCACCCGCAAATTCGCTGAGGATCAGCACCCCATCCTCCAAACTACAGGCGCAGTACTCCTTGGCGACCAGATTCATGCCATCCTTGAGCGGTGTGATCAGCGCGATCTCGCTGGCGCGGTAGTAGGCCAACAGGGTGGTGAAATCGATGCGCTGATAGATATAGTGGATCGGCACCCATCCCGAGCGGGTGAATTGTCCGTTGATCTCGCCGACCAATTGCTCGATCTCGGCTTTGAGGGCGGCGTATTCGCGAATATCGGTGCGGCTGGGCACGAGCGTCTGCACGAGCGTCACCTGTTCGTGCATCTCGGGGTAACGCAGCAGTGCGTGTCGGAACGCGCTCAACTTCTCGGGGATGCCCTTGGTGTAATCGAGCCGATCGGTGCTGAAGATGATCGTGCGATTCGGGAAGTCTTCGTGGATGTACCACGCAGCATCGGCAACCGCTTGGCTGGCGGCTTGCTGCGAGAACATCTGGAAATCGATGCCGATCGGCAGAGCGCAGATGCGCACTCGGCGATCCCCGATATCGGCACTGATCACGGGGCCCTTGCCGTGGATGTTCACATTCTTCAGTAGCGTCCGCACGCACTGCACGAAGTTCTGGCGGTCGCGCATCGTCTGGAAGCCGATCAGATCGTATTCCAGCATCGCCTGAAGGATCTGGAAGCGCCATGGCAGCTTCAGGAAAATATCGAGTGAAGGGAAGGGGATGTGTAGGAAGAAGCCAACCGCGTTGGTAAGCCCCAGCGCTCGCATATCCCGCGCCACGTTGATCAGGTGATAATCGTGTACCCAAATGTAATCGGCTGGCTGACTATGTTCTGCAATGGCCTGCGCGAACTTGCGGTTCACCGTTTCGTAGGTCTGCCAGTAGCTTGGGTCGAAGTTGCAGCGGGTCTGGAGATCGTGGAACAGTGGCCAGATAATTTCGTTGGAGAAGCCCAAGTAGAATTTATCGTGTTCTGTGGCTGTAAGGATCACTGGCTTGAGATCGTAGCCGGAAGAAGCGGTGGCTTCGGCCAGCAGCGGCTCAAGATCGACCTCATCTTCCTCGATCGTGCCGGGCCAGCCGATCCAACTGCCACCTCGGTTGCGTAGCACAGGTGCTAGCGCCGTGATCAGTCCACCATTGCCAGGTTCGATCTGCCAGTTGCCATTTTTATCGCGAGTAAGCACGATGGGTAGCCGATTGGATACGGTGATCAAGCGACCTTCGTGAGATTCTATGGTATTCATACGCCTCCTTCATAGCGAAACTCATCTTGTAGAAGCCTCAATGCATCCCATGCGTCGCAACAAGCACTGTTGCGCAAACGTCTGATGTGCAATGGTTCGTTGATGCTCCTAACGAGTGAGAAGCATGGATAACGTGCATACCAATCAAGTATTTGCGCCAATCGATCCCGACCATACACTAGAGCGCGTGGCTGGCGGCAACGAAACGGAAGTGTACCGCTCCGATGACGGTACGTGGGTAGCAAAGTTGAAGAGTGAACTTGGTAGCGACGCTGCTGGGGCCCTGGCCGAAGCGCAGGCGATGCGTGCGGCGGCGGAGGATTTTGCTGCCTGCTTGGGGCCGATGTTCAGCATCCCAAGCGATTTTATAATTGCCAGCGACGATGCTGGGCGATGCCAAATTTTGGTTATGCAGCCATACTTACAGGGTGCGCGCTCGTTGTATGAGTTGGATTATGCAACGCTCTCAGCGTCACAACGCTCTCAACTAGCCACCCAACTTCGGGTTATCATCGACCGCTCGTTGGCACACTACCGCGCCACTGGAAGTATGCCCGATTTGTATGGCCGAACGAGTGCTAACCAAGCCGAGCGCCGACGCTTGAATGGTCCACTCATGCTGCCGTGGCGCATTTGGAGCTTTCTCGTGCAGCGTAACCTGCTGCGCTCCCACAACCTCATGCTCACCGACGAGCCAGAGCCACGCGTGGTGCTTGTTGATTATGATCCTGTCCGGCGCGGTTGGCTCTATCGGTGGATTTACTATGCGGTACGTCGATTGCTGTTCTGGCGTGATCTCGTGCTAATTCGTCTCATCCTTGGATAGTTGAGCAGTCGCAGCCGCTAGAATGTTTAGGTTCATGATACCTACTATTGCTTAGCATAGCAAGCATTTAGCCACAGATTGTGGACAAAATCACGAAAACCAAGGGATTTGCAGAGCGGCTCCAAGCACTAAAATGAAGTTGTAGCTCCCATGCACGATCGCGCTGATGGTCGTATTGCTGCGTTTGCGAATCCAGCCGAGCGCCAAGCCGATCAAAAACACCAGCAGCAGCGAGTCCCAATGGTATTGCATGGCGTGGAGCGATGTGAAGAAGATATTCGGCAGCAGTATGCCGAAGCGCGGCTGGAGCGCTCCACGGATCGCGAGTTCCTCGCCAAGTCCGGCAGTGACGCCGATCACCACGGCGCCGATTGGGTTGATCGCGAAGCCCAACAGTGTGTTGAACGCTTCTCCATCGGTTGTCGGCCAGCCGAAGATGCCCCACAGCCAGCTGGTGCTCATATTGAGCAGCGTTGCCACGATCACCAGCACCACCGTGAACACCGCCGCCTCGCCGAGTTGCCGCAGCGTTGGGCGCACAAGGCCCAGCCGTTCGAGCGCGGCGGGCAGGTCGCGTTGTAAGCCATAGCCCACCGCCACAATCGCGCAGGGCACCGTCCACATCAGCCCGTAGAGCATGTCGCGCAGCATCCCGCTATCGTCGCGACCCTCGTTGAACGTTTCGCTATTCTGTTCGAACAGCGCGAGCAGCGGTGGCGTGTCTTGGAACAGCAGTGGCGCGAAGCTGATCAGGCTGAGCGTCAGCATCGTCACAAGCGCAATGCGATGCACGAACGAGTTCGGGTCGAACGGCAGGAAGCGGCTCAGCCAGCGTTGGAACGGCGGAATAAAGCCCACCAAGCTGATGAAAAACGCCAGCGTAATGCTGAGAAAGATCTGAGAGATGGAGAGTAATCCCCCGGAAACAATTGTATTATTGTTCAGATCGACAAATGGCGAAATACTCATCGCAAAGATGCCCAATGCGGAGATGCCGATGAATATGACCCAATAGACCAATGTGAGCACTTTGCCCCAAGTGAAGCGTAGCCCCAAATAGGCGCACACTGCCAGAAACATAAACGGCAACACTTGAAGGCCTGCTATCGCGATACTCTGTGCCTCGCCGCCGATGGCGTATACGATCGGCCAGAGGACCATAAGAAGCAGCAGGCCAATGCCAAGCTGTTTGCCCGACATTGGTGCAGTTGATTGGTCGATAGACATGGAGTTATCGTTCATAAGGTGAACCTTTCCATATGTCGCATGAGCAACAATACGCACTTTCCTTTGTGGATCATTTCACAAAACTGCATAATGCATTGTAACAAGCCATTATACGATCGGGAATGGTACTCGAGACTGATCATATGTTCTAATTTTGGCGACATTGGTGAAAGAGGCTCTTGTATGGGTAACTAGAGTTAGGTCGTTTTAGGGCTGATTGCCGCATTAGGTGCAGCTGGTTGGCTATTTTTGGCAGTTTGGGCTTGGGGAATGTGCCCTCGACGCTCGCTACCACGCTGCGTTCGCTGATGATGGCCGGATGCTGGTGGTCGTCACGTTGGTGACGGGGCAACTACAGCCTCTGCATCGCCTTCGTGTTTTTGCTGGGGATGCTGATTTGGGGGAGCAACATTCCTGGCTAGTTGGGTTTGGTGTTGTTAATGGTGGGAATTGACTTAGAGGCTGCGGTTTGGCGACTGATGGGGCCGCCAAACCGCTACACACGTCACTCGACCGTTAATCCCCAATGTTCGGGCGAGCGCCACAGGCTCGATAGCGTCAACTCGCCGATGAACAGCAATTCCTTCGGCATCCGATCGTAGAGCTTGAAGAAGAGCTCCTGGTGGGCCAGCAGCTCGCGCTGCCACACATCCCGATCGACACTCATCAATGCCTGGAACTGCTCGGGAGTGAAATCCTCCATCCCGCGCCAATCGATCTCCTCGTAGCGGGGCATCCAACCCAATGGACTCTCGGTGCCGAGCGCTTGGCCGCGCGCCCGCTCGACGATCCACTTGAGCACCCGCATATTTTCGCCGAAGCCAGGCCACAGGTAATTGCCCTGCGCATCGCGGCGGAACCAGTTGACATTGAAGATGCGGGGTGGATTGGGGATTTGGCGGCCAAAGTTCAGCCAATGGTTGAAGTAATCGGCCATGTGGTAGCCGCAGAACGGCAGCATCGCGAACGGGTCGCGCCGGATCTCTCCCACGTTGCCGGTGGCGGCGGCGGTCGTCTCCGAGCCCATAGTCGCGGCGGCGTACACACCGTAGATCCAGTTGAAGGCCTGGTAGACCAGCGGCACGGTGTTGCTGCGTCGTCCGCCGAAGATAAAGGCCGAGATCGGCACGCCGTTCGGGTTATCGTACTCCGGGTCGATCGACGGGCACTGCGAGATCGGCGCGCAGAAGCGGGCGTTGGGGTGCGCCGCGATGCGCCCGCAATCGGGCGTCCAATCCTGGCCCCGCCAGTCGATCAGGTGGGCGGGCGGCTCCTTCGTCATCCCCTCCCACCACACATCGCCGTCGTCGGTGAGCGCCACGTTGGTGAAGATGGTGTTGGCGCGAATGGTGGCCATAGCGTTCGGGTTGGAGCGCTCGGAGGTGCCGGGCGCCACGCCGAAGAAGCCCGACTCGGGGTTGATGGCGTACAGCTTGCCGTCGGGGCCGGGCTTGAGCCAAGCGATGTCGTCGCCGACGGTTGTGACCTTCCAGCCGTCATCGAGGAACGGCTTGGGCGGGATGAGCATAGCGAAGTTCGTTTTGCCGCAGGCGCTGGGGAAGGCGGCGGCGACATAGGTCTTTTTGCCCTTGGGATCGGTGACACCCAGAATCAACATATGTTCGGCCAGCCAGCCCTCGTCGCGCGCGAGCACCGAGGCGATGCGCAGCGCGAAGCACTTCTTGCCCAATAGCGCGTTGCCGCCGTAGCCCGAGCCGTACGACCAAATGGCGCGCTCTTCGGGGAAGTGCACGATGTATTTGTGCTCGTTGTTGCAGGGCCAGGGCACATCGGGTTGGCCGGGTGCGAGCGGCATGCCCACCGAGTGCACGCACGGCACGAAGTCGCCATCGCCGAGCGTTTCGAGCACAGCGCGGCCCATGCGCGTCATAATGCGCATGCTGGCGACCACGTAGGGCGAATCGGTGACCTCGACGCCGATATGCGCGATCGGCGAGCCGAGCGGCCCCATGCTGAACGGCACGATGTACATGGTGCGGCCACGCATGCAGCCATCGAACAGTCGGTTGAGCGTCTCTTTCATTTCGCGGGGGTGCACCCAATTGTTGGTGACACCCGCATCGCTGCGGCTCAGGCTACAGATGAAGGTGCGATCTTCGACCCGCGCCACATCGCTTGGGTCCGAGCGTGCGAGGTAGCTATTCGGTCGTTTCTCGGGGTTCAAGCGAATCAAGGTGCCAGTTTTGACCATTCCTTCGCAAAGTCGATCATATTCCTCCTGCGAGCCATCGCACCAATGTACATGGTTAGGCTTGCAGAGCGCAATCAGATCTTCCACCCAGGTACGTAATCGAACGTTCTGTACATAATCGGGGATCTGCATAAAGTGCCTTCCTTACCATCAGACAGACCTAAGGGATTTCATCCTGAGAGCGGCGTAGCTCAAAAGAAACTATCGACCCCATGGAAATCGATGGAGAAATGGGCGTTTCCTCGGTTGGTCATTCGGTTATTTTAACAAAAGTTTTCTGGAATATCTACAGAAATAGCGGAGAAATCGAAGAAATTGACGAAATTGATATATTAATTTCGTCAAAACGCCAAGTATGTGTCTATAAATAACTGGATATATGTTGAAGTGTAGTTAATGTATCAATGTTGAATATAATGTCAAGTTCTGGCGCGTGATTCGATATGACTGTATATATGTTGAAACGCGGCCAATACACCTGTATGGTTTGCCGCGACAGTCTCGAAGGTGGGCCAGTGGGCTGGGTTGAGGTGGCGGTCGAGTTCAGCGACAGGTACGGCATTGGGGATATCGCGCTTGTTGTATTGCAAGAGGAAGGAGATGTTTTTAAGATCGCGTTTTTGCGCTTTCAGAAAACTAAAACATTCACGTACCGAATGAAGGTGTTCCTCAAGTTTGTGTTTTTGGGAAACGATCACAAAAACGATCGCATCGGCGTCGTGGAGGATACGGGTGCGATGATAGGTGTAGAGGGTGCAGTCGGGTACGGTGGTGAGATGGAGGTGTTGAGCGCCGATATGCACCTCCATCGAGATGATTCGGTAGAACTCGTGGCCCTGCGAGGCAAGATCGCTGCGACTGGTGGGCGGTAGCTGCGCGTGGAGCTCTTGCGGCTCACTGCAACGCCGAAGGTTGCGCGCCCCAGTCGTAGCTGTATTTGCTCAGCTTCAGCACCTGCCACGCCTCGGCGCGTTGGATGCCGGGCAGTTTGCCGATCTGCTCGCTGAGGAAATCGAGCAGCGCGGCGTTGCTCTCCAGCCAGACCTCCAGCATGATGTCATAGCTGCCCAGCGTGAGGCCGACGAAGCGCACATTCGACATGTGTTGCAGCGCTTGTTCGATGGTCTGCTGGCTGCTACGGTCGATCTGCAGGCCGATGATCGCCACCACAGGCTGGCCCAACGCGAAGGGCGAGGCGACCGCGACAATGCGGATCTGCCCGGCATCGAGCAGGCGCTCGATCCGTCGGCGGATGGTCGCTTCGCTGCTGCCGAGTTGCGCGGCAAGCGCACGGTTGGTGATGCGCGCATCCTCCTGCAGGGCGGCGATGATCTTGCGGTCGAGCGCGTCGAGCTCGGTGTGTTGGGACATAGCGGTGCTCCTGTTCCACTAATGGGCCTGTGACGAAAATAGATCGAGAGAGAGCATCAAGATGACGCTTTTCGTTAGAATATTGAGGAAATTTCCAATATACTTCATAGCGTGTCGCAAGGATGCTTGTTTATAGCGCTGCAATATACCACAGCGGCGTATTGGGCGCTCGATATACGAGGTTTGAAATGGCTTGGTTCTACGTATTTATCGCTGGACTACTCGAAGTTGGCTGGGCGATGGGCTTGAAGTATAGCGAAGGCTTCACCAAGCCGCTGCCAGCGGTGATCACCGTGATATTGATGATCGCTAGTTTCGCGTTTCTGGGCTTGGCGTTGCGCCAGTTGCCGTTGGGCACGGCCTACGCGGTGTGGACGGGCATCGGCACAGCAGGCACGGCCATTTTCGGCATGATCATGCTGGGCGAATCGACGCAGTTGCTGCGGATCGCCTGTATTCTGCTGATCATGGGCGGTGTGGCGGGCCTGAAGTTCCTGACGCCGAACTAGGCGGGCTTGCAGGTGACGAGGCGGTGGTTGATCGCGATCAACCACCGCCGTTTGATTCGTGAGGGATCAGTTGGTTGGCTTGTACTTGCGCAATCTCCCCATAAACGCGTCGAACTCATCGCCATCCTTGAAGGTCTTTTTGGGGATGAGCACCGCACTGATTTCGGACAGCACCAAGTAGATGTAGGCCATGTCCTGCTCAACGGCTTTGATATCGGCCCAACGCAGCAGATTGGAGCCTTGCGGCGTGCTGCACATCACTCCATCCGATTGAATGGTGCAGGTCATCTCGGTGAGTGCGTTGGGGTTCTGCTTGAGGGTGTGAGCCACCACTTGCCGCACGTATTGCGCCTGAAAGAAGTATTTGGCGAACGCGTAGATCAAGATCAGGCTGCCGATCAGCAGCGTGACGTGTTGGAACTGTAGGCCGTTTTCGCTGTTCATAAGGAGCAGCACGAGCAGCAGGACATTGGGCACGATCGCGCAGAGCAGTTGCAGGCGGCGAAAATGCCACTTGAGTTTCGGGTTTATGCTGGCGATATAGCGGGCGGTTGCTGCAATATCTTCCACTCCAATCGGGAAGGTCACGGTCATCGCTAGGACTCCTTTGCGGTTTTCGGTATGGCCCTATTGTATGCGAAAAGACCGTGGGCATGTTCGTTGTTAGTCCTGTTGATTTTCAAGGATGAGGCCAGCTGGTGTTGGGCGCAGACGTGGTGGCAACTGTTGAAATAGGTGATGTGCATTAAGGATACAGTGACGTGAGTCATAGTTTGTGTATATATAGACGGTTTTATCGTTGAGTTTCACTGTGTCGAATGCCCCATTTTGAGGTTGTGTGTAGTTGAGTAACATAATTTTTTTACCACTATGGTCGGGAAGCGGTATTCTGATTTGAGGGTAATGTTTAAATACAAACTCATATGCACGCTGTAAAATACTTTTCCAACTGTGAACGCTCACGATGCTACCATCAGGTAGCCGCATTTGACTAGCTCGCTTGTTATATGTCTCGGTGATGCGGTCAAGCTCAATAAAATCCTGTGTACCATTGTGATAAGATGTAGTCGGTTCTTGAGAACGTAATTGAGTTGATGGGCCTGACAATGGCGAACTGACAGGTGTAGGTATGGTTGTAGCTTGTGTAGCAATGCGAGAGGGTACTTGTTTAATAGCCTCTAATTCTTGCTGAACAGCGTCAAGTTGTGTTTCTAAATGTTGTACCTTTTGGGCGAGATCATCAATATCCTCCCCCATAGGCCAAAATTTAGCAGCGTCGAGATGCTGTACCAAATAACCAGCGCAATCTATTAAATTATCACTAGCTAGATTAAGGATACGAGGTATTTTGATGTTTCCAGGTTGAAAATCTGTAAAATGCATCCAGGTTAATCCGTCTGTAAGGAATATGTACCTTAGTTTAAAAACAAAAGCATAATTTACTAAACTCATTATAAGGTCGTTTTTCTCAAGATTTGTTCCCAAAGATTTAGCTTCAATAATTATTTGAATTTGCTTATGATTATCATTGAGAGCATAATCGACGCGATTTTGCTGGGCATATTTTTCTACTTCAACCATATGGGGATTTGCTGTATCCCAACCCAAGGCACGAAGCACAGGATCGATAAGAACGGCCCGTGTGGCTGCCTCATTAGTCGCTAAAGTAGCTTGATACTGTTTTGCAGAGATAACCACCTGCTTTAAAATTTCACTAAGATGACTGAGAGGACTTTGGATACGCATACAGACTCCACTGCCATAATATGAAAAAAGCAAGGATTGGGAGGTAAGATGCCTCTGAAATGAGGAATCTTACCTCCTTATTGTAACCTAGTTTCGTAAATGTGTTATGACGGCAGCGTCACTTCCCAAATGGTACCACGGCTGCCCCAATCGAGCACATACAGCTTGTTGCCGAGCAATGCAGCATCGACCGGGTGGTCGAAGCCAACCGCGAGCTGCTGAGTCGTCATCTCGTAGGTGTCGCCCTTTTTGGTGAGCTTGAAGGTCAGTAGGTCGCGGCCCGGGTCAGGGATGATGCCTGCGGCTGCGCCCCAACTCACCATAAAGCCGTTGCCCTTCAGGTCGCCGCCGAGGGCGTTGGCGTTATCGAACACTAAGCCGAGCTGCGAGCGGTGCGGCGTAAAGCTATGTGCCACCTCGCCGATCTCGCTGGCGTCGTAGATGCTACCATCGGCCTCGCGGAACATGTCGGCATCCGGCCCGACGTTGATGATCGGGTCGGTAAAGGTCACGCCTTCGGGTGGCGGCGGGTACGATGGGTCCTTCACATACAGGCCGCTTTGCACGGCGAAGAAGTCTTTCTGAAGCCGCCCGTCTTTGCTGATGTCGTAGTTCGGATCGAGCTTGGGGTTATCGACATTGCCGAAGCGCCAGGGGAAGCCGTAGTGCTTGCCCTCCTGAATCCAGTTCAGCTCATCGGCGAAGTCGGCATCGGGACCATTGTCGATCGCAAAGAGCTGGTTATCCGGCCCGAACGCGAGATCGTAAGCGTTGCGCGTTCCATCGGCGAAGAGGTAGCCTTCGGCCTTGAGCTTCTCGGCATCGTTGGGCAACACGAGATTCTCGGCGTTGGCTGGCACGCGGAAGATCGCCGAGGTGAGCGGCAATTCGCGGGTGTTGGGATGCGCGCCGTTGGCATCCTCCACCTCGCCGTGATCCGTGCGCGAGCCGATGTTGAAGTAGACGAACGCGCCATCGGGGCTGACAACAATCCCGTTGCCGTTATGGTCGAACTGCGTGCCGCTGGCGGGGTACACTTCGGTCGAGGCCAAGTTCGTCCAGGTGCGCTCGCCGTCCGCGCCGAGCGTGCCCTTCTGGATCACGACCTGATTGGTGGTGGGAGTGGTCACATTGCCCAACACGAACATCGTGCCATCGCTGCCGAACGCCAGGCCCGCAGCCACAAAGCCGCTCGGCGCGCCGATGTCACTAGCGGTGTAGACGCGCTTGGTCTTGTTCGCGCCCGTCTCCTGCGGTGCGAGCGTGAAGATGTCGCCGTTGCCGTTCATGTAGTAGATCGTGTTGCTGGAGGGGTCTAGCTTCAACCGCACGAAGTAGCCGCCCGTCTGGGTCACTGGGGTGATCGTGATGTCGTCGCGCAGGGCGACGGGCTTGCCGATCTCGGGCGTGGGCACGGCTTGCGCGGTGGGCCGTGGTTTGGGCGTTGCGGTTGGCGCGGCGGTTGGTGCCTCTGCAATCGCCGTGGGGGTCGTTGGAGTTGGAGCATTTGCAGTGGGGCCACATGCGGCGAGCAGTAGCCCAATCCCAAGGAACAGCCAAAGCGACCGAAAAGACAGAGTTGCCATCAGGTAAACTCCTTGCTAGTGCGGCATTGCTGGTGTGGGACGCTCCGAAAGGGCTTAGAGACGTAGTCCGCTGGGGATGTGGGTGATTGGTGGTCGGGGCGCAGTGTCGCGCCTCACGATGGGTTTGGGGCTGCGCACAGCGACGCAGCCCCAAGCAGTGTGCAGCTACACAAACACGATACAGGCTGGGCGAACCGCCTCGACCTGGCTGATCGGCGCGCCAAGCCCGGGCGCCTCCGCCTGAACGGGCAGCACCGAGACCAGGCTGCTCTCCTGATTGGCCACCAACACATAGCGGCCATCGGCGGTGGGCGCGAAGTTGCGCGGCACCCTGCCACCGCTGGGCGCATAGCCGATGCTGGTGAGCGAGCCATCGGCGTTCACCGCGAACACAGCGATGCTGTCGTGCCCACGGTTCGAGACGTACAGCCGCGTGCCATCGGGCGAGAAGTGGATATCGGCCACGGTGTTATTTGCGTCGGGCGCGGGCAGCGTGGGGATGGTCTGGCGCTCGCTGAAACCGCCGTTCTCGGCATCGTAATCGAACACTGTCACAGTGCTATCCAACTCGTTGCCCACGTACAGATGCTGGCCGTTGGGATGGAATGTGGTGTGGCGCGGGCCGGAGCCGGGAGGCGTCGGGATTTGCGCGTGCGGCGTCAGCGTGCCCTTGGTGTCGTCGAAGCGATAGACCATCAATCGGTCGAGGCCCAAGTCGGCCACGATCGCGAAGCGGTTATCGGGCGAGAGGATGGTCGAGTGGGCGTGCGGGCCTTCCTGGCGCTGCGGATTGACGCCGCTCGCGCCGGAATGCTGCACGAAACTCGTCTGCTCACCCAGCGACCCATCCTCGCGGATCGGCAGCACCAACGCGCTGCCGGAGGTGTAGTTAGCCGCCAACAGCCACTTGCTCGTCGCATCGATCAGCAAGTGACAGGGCGCCGAGCCGCCGCTCGGCTGGTGGTTGATCGGCGAGATCGCCCAGGTTGTGCGATCGTAGCTCAACGCCCAGATCGAGCCGTTGTGATTCTCGCCCGTAGTGTAGATCCAGCGACCGTTCGGGTGGGCCGCCAAAAACGATGTGTTGCCGATGCCTGTGTAGCCGCCGACCTTTGCGAGCGCGCCCGTCGTCTGGTCGTAGCTGAAAACCTTGATGCCCTCATCCTCGGCGGTGCCATACCCGCTCACAAAAATATGTGTGCTCATCGGAAAAATACCTTACCTAGGTGGAACTCACCAATTCGTGACTGAACCGTCACTGCGTCTCCAATGCGGCGCCTCCCAGAAGCGCCACGTATGTTCCTGAGCACGTTGCTCGTCGAAATCGATACCCAGCCCGGGCGTATCGGGGACAGGGAACACGGTGCCGTCCAGCATCGGCTGCGTGGGGAAGAGCGCCTCGACATCGCTGACGCCGGACTGGCCGTAGTAGAGGTTTTCGCTCTGCGTGACGCGCACTTCGAGCCAGGCGAAGTTCGGCACCGCCGCCGCCAAATGGATCGTCGCAGCGGTGCAGATCGGCCCGAGCGGATTGTGCGGCATCAGGTCGATGTAGTGCGCCTCGGCCCAGCCCGCCACCTTCATCGCCTCGGTGAAGCCACCCACGTTGCAGATATCCACACGGGCGAAATCGGTGAGGTGGCGTTCGATGTACGGCATAAACTGCCACTTGCTGGCGAACTCCTCGCCCACCGCAAACGGGATGGTCGTCATCTGGCGGAGCGCCGCGTATGCCTCGGGTGTCTCATCGCGGATCGGCTCCTCGATGAAGTCGAGCGTGCCCTGCGGCATACGCTGGCAGAACGAGGCGGTCTCGGCGATGCTGAGGCGGTGGTGATAATCGATGCCGAGCGTCAACTCGCTGCCGAAGCGCTCGCGAGCCTTGGTGAGCCACTCGGCGGTGTAGCCGATCGAGGCGCGCGGATCGAACACGTTCGGCCCCAAGTCGCGCGGCGAGAGCGGCATCGTGCGCACGACCCGCCAATCGTGTTCCCACAGTAACTCGATGCTGGCCAACATCTGCTCGCCCGTGCCGCCGCTGGCCGTGGCGAAGCAGGGAATCGTATCGCGCTGTTTGCCGCCCAACAGCTGATAGACGGGCACACCCAGCGCCTTGCCCGCGATATCGTACAGCGCGATGTCGATGGCGCTCTGAGCCGCCAGCAGCACGCGCCCACCCTCGAAGTACTGGCTGCGGTACAACTCTTGCCAGATCCGCCCGCGCTGCATCGGGTCCTGCCCAATCAGAAACTCGCGGAAGTGCTTGAGGGCGCCGATCACCGCTAATTCGCGCCCACTCAGGCCAGATTCCCCTAAACCGTAGATACCCTCGTCAGTCTCCACCTTCACGATCAACTGGTTGCGGCTGCCGATCCAGACCGGGTAAGGCTTGATGTCGGTGATACGCATAGGGTTTACTGCTCTCTTATTTGGCTTGCAAGAATCCCACTGAGGGCGTCGTTCATGTGCGCAAGCATCAGCAACCGCGCCTGTGCCGCGTTGCGATCGCGAATGGCCTCGGCGATCAGCAAATGATAGCGCACCGCTCGTTCGGTCATGCCAGGCTCTTTCGATGTGAGCTTGCGACTCTCGATTAAGACATCGTGGACGCTCTCGATCAACTGATAGAGGATCGGGTTGCGGGCGGCAAGCGCGATCCGACGATGGAATTGCAGGTCGGGATCAGAGAAATCCTGCTGCTCACGGGCCTTCAACTCCATCTGTTTGGCGAGATATTCGATCAGTTCAAGCTCACTGTCGGTGCCGCGTTCGGCGGCGAGTGCAGCGAGTTCAGGTTCCAAGATTCGTCGGGCCTCGGCCAGCGCAATCACCAAGCCGATGTTCATATCCTGGAAATGCCGCGAGAGGTTGTTTGCCAGCGATGAAGATGAATCGGTGACAAACACGCCGCGCCCATGCTCGATCCGAACCATCCCAATCGATTGGAGTGATCGGAGCGCCTCGCGCACTGATCCCGTGCTGACCTCCATCTCTTGGGCTAGTTTGGTGATGCTGGGTAGGCGCGTGCCTGGGAGCCAATCGCCCCTCCGAATCCGCTGCCGCAGCACTTCGAAGATCGATTGGAAAACCCGATTATGTGGCGCTCCATCCGTATCTTGGTGCGAGACGGACGTTAACAGGAGCCCTTGATTGGCGTGTGAGTCGCGCTCATCAGTCATGATACTCTCTGTTCACGCGAGTCTAGCTGAAACTGACGATGGACATAACTTCCCTGGTGATTGGCGTCGAGCGCCAGAATCGCTTGGAATTGCTCTATCGCTTCGGCTTGTTGGCCTAATCCAAGCAGACCCAAGCCGATCAGATACAGGCAGTGGATTCGGTTTCGCAGGGTCAGATCCTCATCAAACACTAGAAAGGTTGGCAACGACACAGCAAAATAGTCGATCGTGACGATATCTGCAAGGTGCTGACGCCCATGCGCGATCAATGACTGAAAGAGTTGCTGTGCCTCATCGGCTCGCCCTAGCCGAATCCGCGCAAGCCCTTGATAGAATAACATGTCGGGCGGCTGGTCATTGTAATACATAACTGAGGTTAGCTCGTCGGAACCGACCGCCGCACGCTCGAACCACTCACGTGCCCGTTCGAGATCGCCGTGCTGCTCGTAGGCTAAGCCCAAGTGATACAACAAGTGATTATCCCGCGCGTTGGGAAGCCGCCCCTCGCCAAGATTCCGTGGGTAATGCAGGCCCTGTTTGAGCAGCGCAATCGCCTGCTCTGTCTCTCCCGCCGCCAGCAGTTCACGCCCCAACCCGATCAGGCTCGCGATGTACTGACCTGTCACCTTGCCCTCGCCACCCTCCCAAGGGTGGAACTGCCGTCCTCGCAGCAGATCAAGGGCTTGTTGGTGCTGCCCCAACATATTCAAGATGGTGATGTACTCGATCATCAGATCGTCGCGCTGCTTCACCAACGCACGGTGCTGATTGAGCCATTCGAGGCGCTGCTGCGGCGTGTGGTTGCGGCGTTTGCGCAACTGATCGAGTTCGTACAGCACTCGCGCATCGTTCGGGTTCAGCGCGAAGGCCCGCTCGTACGATTCCTCGGCGCGCTCTGGCTCGTTGCGCTTGTTGAAGTAGGCCAAGCCAAGGTTGCGGTGGACCGTGGGGAACTGCGGATCGAGTTCGCGAGCCCGCTCCCAACAGTCGATTGCCTGTTCGTAGCGTCGATGGGCGTACCAAAACGTGCCAAGGTAGTAGGCGGCCCGCGCATCGTTGGGGTTGGCTGCGAGTGCCGCTTCGAGGATTAGCACGCTCTCAAGCCGCTGCGGGAAGCAGTAATCGGGCGGTAGGCTCTGGGCGCGGGCGAACCACATCTGCGCCTCGCTCGGCTCACCCGCGCACTGTGCGCAGTATCCGAGCAAATACACCATCAGCGGGTCGGACTGCTCGATCTGTTGCAATAACTGCATCGCATCGGCGAACAGCCCCGCGTGGAGGTAATCGAGCGCTATTTCAAAAGCGTTGCGCAAAGTGGATGGCGCTGGTTGCAATTGTAGTGGCAGGTTGGTTTCTAGCAAGAACTGCTCCCACAATACGCCTGCATCGAGCACATCGAGCGCCAAGGCCTGCTCGATGGTAGAGCGGGCCGCGTGGTCACGCCCAAGCCTTCGCAGCAGCGCGATCTGCAGATGACGGGCCTGATGGTGCGACCAATTACGGCGCAGCGCACTCGCCAACAGATCGAGCGCCTCTGTGTAGTTGCCACGGCGCGAGGCGATGCGCGCCAACTCGAAGAATGCGCTATCCTGCCACGCGGCGTTCCAGGTCGCCTTGTAGAAGGCGTCGAAGGCCTCGTCGAAGCGACCCTGCATCTTGAGCGCCAAGCCCAAGTTGTAGAACGGCTCGCCATCGTAGGGATTGGAGTTGCGGCGCGTCAGGCTGGTGATCGCCGTGCGGAAGAACGTCTCGGCCTCGCGGAACGCCCCCCGTCGGTACAGCAGCAGGCCCATCGCATTGTTGCAGCGGCTATCGAGTGGATCGCGGCGCAGCGCCTCCTGGTAGTATGGCTCGGGCGCGAAGGTGGCGTGGCGGTACTGTTCGAGATGCAGGCCATGCAGCCACAACTCCTCGTTGGTGGCGACCTCGCTGGGTGGTGGTGCGGGCTGAGCAGGCTCGGGGATGGGCGGGCGTTCGTCGGGCAGCGGCGTGAAGGAGAGCAACTGCGTGTTGCTTTCGGCATCGTAGACCCGCAGCGTGAGTTGCTGCGGTCGCGTGGGTTCGCTCAGGCTCACCTGCTGGCGCAATGCCTCCTCGGGCGTGAGCATGCCGTGCCACTGCCACACTGTCTCGGCATCGCGGAGCAGTTCGGCGCACACCAAGCGGGGCCGCGTGACGTACACACCCACCTCGGCGCTGTCGCTGGTGCAGTTTAGCGCCAGCACTGCATCCTCGCTGGCGTTGCTGGCCGGGCCGATCTGCTTGTAGGGCATAAAGATCTGGCGGAAGCGCTTCTCCTCGCCGGGCATCAGCCACGAGAAATCGGGCTGATTATCGGTAAACGCGCCACACATCAACTCGATGTACGGCCCATCCTCATCGGTCAACTGCCGATCCCAGGCTTGCCCGAAGTCGCTGGTGCCCCACGTCCACTGCTTTTTCCCTGGCACGATGCGGTGATTCGCCACGTGCAGCATCCCCGCCTGCCGACCGTGATCGTAGTTGCCTATGAAATCGAAATCGGAATGGTAGGCCATGTACGAGGTTGGCGCGGGGATGTTGATGTAGCGCGAGATGTCGGTGCCGGGCGAGTAATCGACCTTGTAGTACGTGCCCGTGGCGATCGGGAAGCTGCTCACGGCGCGTTTGCCGTGGTCCATCACCGCGTGAACATCGGGCGGGAACACCGATTGTGTCGTCTCGTTCACGTGGACGGCGGGATTCGCCCACCACAGAAATGTCTGAGGCTCACTGGTGCGGTTGAACAACTGCACCTTGATTTCGAGGTAGGCGCGGTCGGGGTAGAGCGTGAAGCCGTGCATGCCCTTGGTGGAGCTCATGCGCTCGATCTCGGAGCACCACACTGTGGCGCTGCCATCGGCGTGCCGTTCAATCCGCCAGTCGAGCGGGGCGAAGGTGCTGGGGCGGTGATGCTGCGGCCAGTTGAACTCGATGCCGCCGGAGATCCACGGCCCTGTCAGGCCCACCAGCGCTGGTTTAATGACACGGTTGTAGTAAATGAAATGGTAGTTGTTGGTCTTATCGAGCGCCATCTGCACGCGACCGCCGAGTTCCGGCAGGATCATAATGCGCAGATACCGATTTTCGAGGAAGAGCGCGGTGTAATACTGATTGGTTGGTTGATCAAACACCCGATCGATCACTGGGTAGGGATACACAGCCCCACTGCTGCCTTGGTAGACCCGCTTTTCAAGGAACATCGGGTTAGGGTCGGGACGTCCAATGCCATAGGTTGGGATACAACGTGCCTCAGCCCAAACCTGGACCTGCTCGGTTGGATACACCATGTCGGCGGCTCCTATGACGACATGCAGCTCGTTGCTTCGTTGCCACGGCTCGACTGGAAATATGTACCTGTAAGCGATAGATAGAGTGTTGAGTGTAGAACGAAAACGAACATGAGGCAACACCTGGGGATTATGCAAGAAAACGCTTACCAACCAGGATGTATGAGCCTCTAAATGCGGTGCCAAAAAGAGCAATAGGATGCGATATCGTTTGATACCGCTTTCAGTAAGTCATAAGAGATATAATGAGTTGCTATTGAGAGTGGTTGACACAAATGCATTCCTCAATTAGAATTGTAGCATCTCCCGATGAAAAAGGCAAAATTGGATATTGGCCATTAGAAAAGGAGGGCGACTCATCTAATCACTCATTAGATCACTTCACCTCGAGCGACGTTCATCATGTACCGCAGGCACTGTTGACTAAGGTATCGTCGAAGGAGACTGAACTCATGATCAAGCTCAAGATCCTGTCCGCCGCATTGGCCCTGACGATGTTCCTTGCAGCTTGTGGAGGGACGACACCCTCTACGCCCGCAGCAGATTCGCCTACTTCCGCTCCCGCAGCCCCCGCTGCTCCCGCTGCTGAAGCTACAACTGCTCCCGCTGAAGAAGCGACGCAGGCTCCCGCTGAAGAAGCGACTGCTGCTCCTGAAGCAACACCGGAACCAGAACCTATCTCGATTGGGAATCTCCCCGAAGTTCCTCGCAACCGCACGCTCAACTTGGCGTGGAGCATCACATCGCCGATCGGTGTGGTGAACCCGTGGGCCGTGCCCGGCTACACCCATCAAGAGGGCAACGCCATGATGTGGGAGCCGCTGGCATACTTCGGTATCTTCGCGGACAAGGAGATCCCGTGGTTGGCCGAGAGCATGACCTACACCAAGCCCGACTTCACCGAGTTGACCATCAAGATGCGCGATGGCGCCGAGTGGAGTGATGGTGTGCCGGTGACAGCGAAGGACGTGGTCTACACCTTCGAAGGTCAGCTGAACAACGACAAACTCCCGTATCACGCGCAGTTCGAACAGTTCGTGGAGAAGGTCGAATCGCCGGATGATAAGACCGTGATCGTCACCTTCAAGATCCCGGCCCCGCGCTTCGCCTTCGAGGTGTTGACCCTCAAGTTCGACACGGGTATTCCGATCGTGCCTGCTCATGCCCTGAGCGCTCAGCCCGATGTGAACGCCTACGCTGGTGGCTTGGAGATGCCGCACTCGGGTCCGTATGACCTGGTGAGCTGGGACCGCAACCAGAAGATCTTCGACCTGCGCCCGACCTGGTGGGCGATCAAGACTGGTTTCCGCCCCGAGCCAGATGTCAAGCGCATCGTGATCGTGAACATCGGCGGTCAGGTGGGCCAGAATATGGACACGGTCGCGCAGCGCGTGGTGAACGATGAGTATGACGCCACGCTCGACATGCGCAGCTCGGTGATCAACAGTATCCTGACGCAGAACCCGAACGTGACCACCCACTCCGGCAATGAGTCGCCGTATGGCTACTTGGACTGGTGGCCGAACTCGCTGTGGATGAACACGCAGTTGGAGCCGTACAACGATCCGCGTGTTCGCCGCGCGATCAGCCTGTCGATCGATCGCGATATCATCAACGATGTGTTGTATGAGGGCGCACAGATCGCGACTATCTACCCCTTCCCGCTCTACCCAGGCTTGCAGAAGTTTGTTGACAGCCCCGCTGTCAAGGAGCTAGAGGCGAAGTACGAGCCTGGCAAGTATGATCCCGAGGCCGCTGCTGCCTTGATGACCGAGGCTGGCTTCACAATGAACGGCGACGGCCTGTGGGAGCGGGATGGCAAGACCGTCGATGCCACCATCCACGGCTTCGAGGGTATCCACAGCGACATTGTGCCGATCCTGGTTGAGATGCTGCGCAACGCTGGCTTCGATGCTGCGATCGACTTCAGCACCGAGGCGTACAACAGCATGGCCAATGGCGCGCCTGGCTTGTACATGTTCGGTCACGGCGCAAGCTTGAAGGACCCCTACGCCGCCTTCGAGCTGTTCCACAGCCGCTACAGTGCCGCGCTCGGTACCACCGCTGGTAGCAACCGCTTCTCGCGCTACTCGAACCCCGAGTTCGACGCGCTGCTCGACGAGATGGCACCGCTGGGCGAGGATGATCCCAAGTTCCAGGAGAATGCCGTCAAGTTGTTGGAAATCTACTGGCGCGACCAGATCGACGTGCCGATCATCCAGTGGCTGCACCGCATCCCCTACAACCAGACCTACTGGACCAACTGGCCAACCACGACGAACTTGGCCGATGGCACAAACGGTGCATTCTGGGCGCATACCGGTTTGCTCGTTGTGACTGCCCTGAAGGCTACACAATAGTCCGCTCTTAACCTATCGAGTTGCGTATTGCTGCCATTTGGTAGCAATACGCAGCCTTCTTGTCGAGTTGATGTGTTTTTCGAGTATGTATCATTATTTCCAATATAGTTATGGTATGATACATAAACACAACTAACCTCCCATCAACACAATGGGGCGAACCTGGTGTTTCTGCTTCGCACCGTCAGCTCGGCAGAAATTGGTCGTCTAGTGTAAGGAGCAACGTCGTGAGCCTAAAACTTGTTCTTAAGCGCCTCCTTTTCCTTGTGATGGTGATTTGGTGTGCCTCAACCATCACCTTCTTCATCCCTCGCCTCTCTTCTCGTAATCCTGTGCGCGAACGTTTCGCTGAGTTGGCCCGTACTGGTGGTTTCTCGCCACAAGATCTCGAAGCGATTATTGAATCGTATTCAAAGATGTTTGGTATCGATAGGCCGCTTCACGAACAGTATTTTACGTACATGGCAGGCTTAGCACGCTTTGATTTAGGAGTATCGCTGAATAAATATCCCAAAACTGTCTGGGATTTGATCATGGAAGCGTTGCCCTGGACAATCGGCTTATTGTTTGTCAGTATGATCCTCTCATTTGTGATTGGTAATTTACTGGGTGCAATTGCTGCATGGCCCCGCGCTCCGGGGTGGCTTCGCTCGATTGCAACACCATTTGTGTTGCTTCAGGGTGTTCCTCCGGTGATTTTAGGTGTGCTTCTGCTCTTTTTTGTCGCTTTTAAGATGAAACTGCTCCCTCTCGGCGGTGCCTATTCGATCGGTAAAGTACCAACATTCACGTGGTCATTTATCCTCGATGTGCTCAGGCACCAGATCTTGCCGGGCATCGCGCTGGTGTTTGGCTCGGTGGGCGGTTGGGTGCTCTCGATGCGCGGTATGGGCATTACCATCCAAGGCGAGGATTACGTGAATTTCGCTGAGCACAAAGGGTTGAGTGGCTTCACAATCTTCCGCGACTACTACATGCGCAATGCGATGCTGCCAGCCGTCACTGGCTTCGCGTTGGCGATTGGCTCGCTGGTCGTCTCGGGTATTGTGATCGAAGGTCTATTCGCATTGCCTGGTGTGGGTTCAGTGCTCAATGATGCTATCCGACAGAACGATTTCCCGGTGATCTACGGTGTAGTGCTGTTCATTACCATCAGCGTGGCAACAATGATGGTGCTTGCTGAGTTCCTGTACCCCCTGCTCGATCCACGCATTCGACACGACTAGAGGTGTGTGATGGCGACGATTGCTCTCTCTCAGCAGAATACAATCCAGCAACCAAGTCGGCTGCGTTTGGCGTTTCGCTACCTGCGCCGCAACAAAAGCCTGTTGATTGGTTTGCTTATTCTGCTCGGCCTGGTGCTCTTCACGGTGATCGGCCTGCTCACTGTCGATACGAGCCAAGCCTACCCGCTCAAAGTTCGCTCGAAGCAACCCCCAAGCTGGCAATACCCCTTCGGCACCGATTTCTTCGGGCGCAACTTGCTGGCGGCGATGGTGGTCGGTATGTGGCAAACCGCGCTGATCGGTGTGATCGCGGGGGCACTCGGCACGCTGATCGGTGTGGTGCTGGGCTTCATCTCGGCCTACTTCGGCGGCATCATCGATACGGTGATCAAAGGTGTGTGTCAAGTTCTGACGCCGATCCCCGCCTTCTTGATCCAGGTGATCATCGCTGGCTCGATCGATAAGCGCTTGGTGACGATCTACACTATGGCGCTTGTGGTGGTGTTGCTCGCCTGGATGGGCCCCACGCTGGTGATCCGCTCTCAAGTGCTGACGATGAAGGAACGCCAGTTTGTCGCGGTGGCCAAACTTTCGGGCGTCGGCGACCTTGGCATCATTTTTAAAGAGATTTTGCCGAACCTCCTGCCCTTTATTGCTGCTGCCTTCGTTGGCCAAGTGTTCTCGGCGGTGTTCGCCTCGTTCTACCTCGCGGTCGTGGGTCTTGGCCCACTGCGCGAACCACTGCTTGGCAATATCGTGTGGGCGGCGCAGGGTCAGGGCGCCTTCTTCAACGGCTGGTGGTGGTGGCCGCTGGCTCCCTCGATCGCTCTGGTGTTGATTTTAGGCTCGCTGGCGCTGATCAATATGGGTCTCGACGAGTTGGCGAACCCCCGCGTTCGCCGCACGGAATAACAGTAGCTGGCCACTGCTGTATGGCCGTGCCAATAAGAGTTGCTCGTTGTGGCAGCTGGGATTGATGCCATTCAGCAGACAATGCAGAGGTCTCTAGCGATGAAACCAGTTCTTGAAGTGGTTGACCTGCAGGTCAGCTATTATACCGATGCCGGGCGCGCCCGCGCGCTCGATGGCGTGAATCTGACGCTCTACCCCGGTGAGAAACTTGGCTTGGTCGGTGAATCTGGCTCGGGCAAGAGTACAATGGCCTTGGCGATGATGCGAATGATCAAGCCACCCGGGCGCATCGAGGGCGGCAAGGTGATCGTCGGCGGCACGAACCTGACCGAGCTCTCCGAGGAAGGTATGCTCAAGGCCCGCTTGAGCAAAATCGCCTATATTCCTCAAGGCGCGATGAACTCGCTGAATCCGGTGTTGCGGATCGGTCGCCAGATGATTGACGCGATTAAGGCGCATGAGCCGAAGATGCCGAAATCCGAGATGGAGGAACGCAGCATCGAAGCGCTTAACTCGGTCGATCTGAAGGCTTCGGTCTTCCACATGTATCCCCACGAGTTGAGCGGCGGTATGAAGCAGCGCGTCTGCATCGCGATTGGTATCCTGCTCAAGCCACAGGTGATTATCGCCGACGAGCCGACCAGCGCACTCGATGTGGTGACGCAACGCCAGGTGATGGAGACGATCGATCACGTGCAGGAGCAGATCGGCGCAGCGGTGATCCTGATCGGCCACGATATGGGCCTGATGGCGCAGTTCGTCGATAAAGTGGCGGTGATGTACGCTGGGCGTTTGGCCGAGGTCAGCCCAGTGCGCGATATGTTCCTCGATCCCAAGCATCCCTATGCCCAGGCGTTGATCAATAGCTTGCCGAGCCTCGAAAATAAAGGCGTCTTTCAGGGTATCCCCGGCTTGGCCCCCGCGCTTCTGCGGTTGCCGAGCGGCTGCGCGTTTCATCCGCGCTGCGCCCAAGCGATGGACATCTGCAAGATCGAGCGGCCTGAGTTGATCCATATGGGCGGGCGTGAGGTCGCATGTCACCTGTATACGTCGGAGGCGCCGGAGCGTATCGCACTCGAAACCGCTGATCGTTCTGAGTAAGCGACGTTCTTGTCTTGATAGCATGACGGGTTTCGTGCGCTACTCTTGGCTTAGTTGATACGAACCCGCTTCAGAAGGCAATCATATGGCCGAACTACTCGAATTCCAGAATGTCACCAAAGTCTATTCACGCGGTGTGTTGACGAAAACGTCGACCACTGCGCTGAATAATGTGTCGTTCAAGTTGTCCGAGGACGAACCAACGATTATGACGGTCGCGGGCGAGAGCGGTAGCGGTAAAACGACGTTGGCGATGCTGATGCTGGGCTTTATCAAGCCTTCCTCTGGCCGCATTCTGTATCGGGGCAAGGATATTAACGCGCTGCGCGGTGAGGAGCGTTTAACGTTCCGCCGTGAGGTGCAGGCGGTGTTCCAAGACCCGTTCGCGGTGTTCAACCCGTTCTACACGGTCGATCACTTGCTCTCGGTGCCGATCGCGAAGTTCAAGCTGGCGCGCTCCAAGGCCGAGGCTTACGAGAAGATGGTCGAGGCGCTGACGGCTGTCGGTCTGCGGGCCGAAGATGTGCTTGGCCGCTTCCCGCACCAACTCTCCGGTGGGCAGCGTCAACGCATCAACGTTGCCCGCGCGCTGGTGCTGCGCCCGCGCCTGCTGGTCGCCGATGAGCCCGTCTCGATGGTCGATGCCTCGTTGCGAGCGAATATCCTCGAAACGCTGCGCAGCCTGCAGCGCAACTACGGCGTCTCAATCATCTACATCACGCACGACCTGACGACCGCGTACCATATCGCGAAGTCGATTATGGTGCTGTATCGCGGCTCGGTGATGGAGGCCGGCGATGTGGATACGGTGATCAAGCAGCCGCAGCATCCCTACACGCGCTTGCTGATCGATTCGATTCCCTGGCCCGATATCAACCGCCGTTGGGGCGAGACCGAGATCAAGGCGAAGGAATCCGAGATCAACGATCATGGCACTGGCTGTAAGTTCCAAGCTCGCTGCCCGTTTGCCATGGAACAATGCGCGGTGCCGCCGCCGTTGTTCCGCATTCACGACCATCAAGCAGCCTCGTGCTACCTGCACGAACAACACCCTCAGATCGCCTCGGAACAGTTGTCTGAGTTGATGCCTGCTTAAACGCGGCATCCCAAGCGCCAAACGAACAATGGGTTTCGGCTCGCTGCTCGTTTGGCGCTTCACCATCTTCCAATGTTCTCCAACGCTTGTAACTGGTATCATACCAGTTACTTATTTGCGTCCTTCGAAGCGTTATCCTGACAACGTGTTGATATGCTGTTTTGGGCATGGTGTTCAATTAAAATTGGTTCTTGACAGGTGATTGGCTATTCGCTATAATCGTTGGCACTGTAGACCGGTATCATACCAGAGTGTGCTGGCATGGCCTCCAAAACTGTTCATCGTACCCAAGAGCTTGTGCAGTCGTTGCAGTCCATGATTGAGCAGGGCACCTATGCCCCTGGCGATCCCATCCCCTCTGAACGCGAGCTGTCGCGTGTACAAGGCGTATCACGTACCACTGTTCGCCGTGCCATCCAGCAACTCGTCGATAAAGGTGTGTTGTACCGTGTTCCTGGCTCGGGCACGTATGTCGGTTCTGGTCCCATCCGCGCGGCCCGTTCTGGGCATGCCAGCATTGGCGTGCTGCTCCCCACGTTGGCCAATCCGTATTTCGGTGAATTAGTCACAGCGATCGAGCGTGAATGCCGCAGCGAGGGCTTCCAGTTGCTGTTGGGTCAAACCGAGATGCCGGGCCATAGCATCACGCCGTATTTGGAGCGCTACGCCGAGAATCCGGCGGTGCAGGGCGTGATCTCGGTGGCCTCCGGCGGCGAGACGTTCCCCGGCCCGTACGAGGTGTTGCAGCGCGCTGGTAAGCCGTTGCTGTTTGTGGTGCGCCATCCCGAGGCGGTCAATGCCGATGCGGTGGCTACCGACCATATCGGTGGCGCTCGTGATTTGATGCGCTATTTGATCGGGTTGGGTCACCGCCGAATCGCCTACGTCGGCTCGGCCCGCGCCCATACGCCGCGCCACTTCCAGGGGTATCTGCAGGGGCTGCGCGAGGCTGGTCTGCCCGAGGACCCCGAGCTACAGGTGATGGCCTTCGGCGATCAACTCGATCAGGTCGGCGAGGCAGGTGTGCGCATGTTGTTGGAGCGCCAAGTCGATTTCACCGCGATCTTCGCTCAGATCGATTTTATTGCGATTGGCGTATTGCGGGCGTTGCGCTCGTACGGCATTCGCGTGCCTGAGCAGGTCTCCGTGGTGGGGTTCGACAATATCCCCAGCGCCGAGCATCTGCATCCGCCGTTGACCACGGTTGATCATACCGTTTCGGAGATCGGGCGGCTCGCGGTTATGCTGCTGCAAGATCGCATGTCGAAGCGCTACGATGGTCCGGCGCGGCAGGTGATCATTCAGCCGCGTTTGGTGATCCGTCAATCGTGCGGGCCTAGCCCACGCTAACGCTTTCGGGTTCCTATTGTCTCACTGTTGAGGAGCTGATCGATGACCGATACCTCATCTCTTTTCCCTTTAGCATCGGTTCTATGCGGCCCTCGACTGACAGTCTGACCGCTCTGGCGCGGGTGTGTGCGCCTGCGAGCGGCAGGGTTTTGGTCGGGCGCGCTGGCCGATCCCTTCCCCACAAAGCGCGTACTGGTTGGAGAGGCGTTCGCTCCGTTTGTGTATCGCACATTGTTGTGCAATAGGAAGATGCCATGATCAAACTAGCCGAAGTGCTGCCAACGACCCCTTCGCCGCTGTGGAAACTGGCGAAACAGGCCGGAATCGATTATGTGGTGGGTGGGCTCCCGTTCGACGATCGCTTGAATGGCAGCGATGCACCGTGGGATTATCTGCCGCTGTTGCGCACGAAGCAGGCCTATGAGAACGCTGGTTTTCAGGAAATGGTGATCGAATCGCGCCCACCGCTGAACTTGGCGAAGCGCGGTCTGCCCGGTCGCGATGAGGAGATCGCCACAGTCTGCACGCTGATCGAGAATATGGGCCGCTTAGGTATTCCGGTGTGGTGCTACGAGTGGATGGCCGATTTCAACTGGTTGCGGACCAGCACCAACACGCCTTCGCGCGGCGACTCGTTGGTGACGAGCTTCGATTATGCGCTGCTGAAGGACGCGCCGCCAACCGAACTCGGCCCGATCAGCGAGGAACAACTGTGGGAGAACCTGGAGTATTTCTTGCGCAAGGTGATCCCGGTGGCCGAGAAGGCGAATGTGAAGCTGGCGATGCACCCCGACGATCCACCGCTCTCCCCCATCCGCGGCGTGGCCCGTATTATGAGCAGCGTCGAGAACTTCCAGCGCTTGATCGATATGATCCCCAGTCCGATGAACGGCATCACGATGTGCCAGGGCAATTTTACGCTGATGACCGATGATCTGCCCAGTGTGATCCGGCACTTTGGGCGGCAGAACAAGATTTTCTTCGTGCACTTCCGCGATGTGCGTGGCACGCGCGAGAAGTTCGAGGAGACGTGGCACGACGACGGCAAGACCGATATGCTGGCCTGTATGAAGGCCTACAAGGAGATCGGTTTCGACGGCGTGCTGCGCCCCGATCATGTGCCGACCGTCGAGGGCGATAGCAACACCAACGCTGGTTATTCGTCGTTCGGTCGGTTGTACGCGATCGGCTACATTCGCGGCCTACGCGAGGCTGTCTACGCCGAGTAGCGGTCGGGTGGGCTGGGTGTTTGTTTTGCGTTGTCTCTGTGTGAAGTTGAAGAAGGCATCATCCTATGCGAATTGCAATCACTGGTGGCAGCGGTCGAGTTGGGCGTGCCGTGATCGCGCTGGCGATCGAGCAGGGGCACGAGGTGGTCAGTATTGATCGGGTTGAGCCAGAGCCTGGTACGTTGCCTGAGGGTGTGACCGTTGTCCAAGCCAACATTACCGATTACGCTGCCTTTGAGGCTGCGATGCAAGGGTGCGATGCGCTCATCCACTTAGCGGCGTACCCTTCGCCTGGCGGGCATCCCGATTACGAGGTGCATAACAACAATGTGGTGGGCAGCTACAACGCGCTGAGCGCAGCGGCCCGCCTCGGTATCAAACGGGTCTGTCAGGCGTCGAGCATCAACGCGGTGGGCGCGGTCTACAGCCGCAAGCCGCGCTACGACTACTTCCCGCTCGATGAGCAGCACCCGACCTACAACGAGGATCCCTACAGTTTATCGAAATGGATCTGCGAGGCGCAGGCCGATTCGTTCGCGCGGCGCTACGAGGATATGGTGATCGCCAGCATGCGCTTCCACTGGGTGGTGCCGAGCCGCGAGGTGGCTACGCAATACAGTTCGCAGATGAGCGAGGGCGCGATCAAGCATTTGTGGGCGTACACCAACAGTTTGGCGGCTGCGCACGCCTGTCTGCTCTCGCTGACAGCCGATTTCCGTGGCCACGAGGTCTTCTTCCTGACAGGCCCCGATACCGTGTACGATACGCCATCGCTCGAATTGGCGCAGCAGTATTACCCCGAAGTGCCCATTCGTGGCGATTTAAGCGGCAACCGTAGCTTTTTCGATTGCAGTAAGGCCGAGCGCCTACTGGGTTGGAAGCACGAGTATTATACGTAGGGCGAGGCGGGGTGCCGTTCGCCGAGCCAACATTCTTCTCTTTCGTCGCTTCATGTAAGGTTAGGACACCATGCGAATCGCGTTAACTGGAGGAAGCGGTCTGGTGGGCCGCGAGATTATCAAGGTGGCTGGCGAGCAGGGTCACACGGTGGTGAGTATCGACCGGGTGGAGCCGCGCGAGCCGTTGCCCGCGCATGCCAGTTTTCGGCTGGCGAGCATTACCGATTATGCCGCGTTTGAGGCGGCAATGCAGGGCTGTGATGCGCTCATTCATATGGCGGCGTACCCCACGCCGCTGGAGCATCCCGATTACGAGGTGCACAACAACAATGTGGTGGGCAGCTACAACGCGCTGAGCGCGGCGGCTCGCCTGGGCATCAAGCGGGTGTGCCAGGCGTCGAGCGTGAACGCGATCGGCTTGGCCTACAGCCGCAAGCAGCGCTTCGACTACTTCCCGCTTGATGAGCAGCACCCCACCTACAACGAGGACCCGTACAGCTTATCGAAGTGGATCTGCGAGGCGCAGGCTGATTCGTTCGCGCGGCGCTACGAGGATATGGTGATCGCCAGCATGCGCTTTCACTGGGTCACAACCGACGACGAAGTTTTCTCCAGGAGCGATGAGCAGGCCGTGGAGGAGGGCATCACGGTGCTGTGGAGCTACACCAACATCACCTCCGCCGCCAATGCCTGTTTACTCTCGCTGACAGCCGATTTCAGCGGTCACGAGGTGTTCTTCATCACGGCTCCCGAAGTGGTGTGCAATGTGCCTTCGCGCGAACTGGCCGCCCGCTATTATCCCGATGCCGAGATTCGTGGGCCATTCGCGGGCAAGCAGAGCTTCTACGACTGCTCGAAGGCCGAGCGCATTTTGGGCTGGCGTCACGACGATTATCGCTAAACGTGGTTGCGGGTCACCGCGCGGTGGCCCGCTGAAGAGTCGATTAGTAGTGGAGCAAACGAGGCCATGCGGATACAGCCCTCTCGTGAAGATATGATCGCCATCACCGCTGCGTACACCGGCGAGCGATTCGAGGATGGCCGCCCGCGCGTTTCCGACGATTTGATCGAGCGGATGAAGCTCGTGACCACCGAGGAAGCCTGGGGCGTGCTGCGCAGGCACGGCTACAACCACCAATTCGTGGGGAATTGGATCGAGACGCATCCCGGCAAGATCACGGTCGGTCGGGCGGTGACTGCGCAGTTTGTGCCGCATCGCCCCGATTTCCACGAGGCCATTCAGCAGTGCGGCCTGACCGAAGGGCGCTCGAGCATCGGCGGCCAGAACTCGTGGGTGATCGAGACACTGCAACTGAACGACGTGATGGTGGTCGATATTTTTGGCAAGGTCAAGGACGGCACGGTTATCGGCGATAACCTCGGCACGGCGGTGCGCACCCGCACCCGCGCCGGGGCCGTGATCGATGGTGGTATCCGCGATTATCAGGGGCTTGTGCGGCTGGAAGATGTGAACTTCTACGTGCGTGGCCTCGACCCGACAGCGATCGCCGATGTGACGCTGGCGGGCTTGAACATCCCGATCCGCATCGGCGAGGTGACGGTGTTGCCGGGCGATGTGGTATTGGGCACGCCAACTGGTGTGATCTTCATTCCTGCGCATCTGGCGGAGGAAGTGGTGGCGCGAAGCGAGGATATTCGGGTGCGCGACGAATTCGGCAAGTTGCGCATCTCGCAGGGCCGCTACACCAGTGGCGAGATCGACGTACACGTGTGGCGCGACGATATTGAGGCCGATTTCCAGGCTTGGCGACTTGCTCGGAACTCGTAGGTGCATAACAGCCAGTTGGGAGTGGCGATGACCGCTCCCAACCTATTTTCGTGTGTTAAGGAGGAGATTCTACTATGTCGAATAACGATTCCCCGCGCCCCGAGGATCAGATTCGCACAGCATCGCGCCCAAGCGAGCTGAAAATCACCGACATGCGCACGGCCACGGTTGGCTGGAACCGCTGGCACTTCACGATTATTCGGATCGACACGAATCAGGGCATTAGCGGCTACGGCGAGGTGCGCGACTTCGCGAGCAAGTACTACGCGCTGATGCTGAAGAGCCGCCTGCTGGGTGAGAATCCCTGCAATGTCGACCGGCTGTTCCGCAAGATCAAGCAGTTCGGCCATCATGGACGCCAGGCTGGTGGCGTGTGTGCCGTCGAAATGGCGCTGATGGACTTGGCCGGCAAAGCCTACGGCGTCCCGGCGTATATGCTGGCGGGTGGCAAGTTCCGCGACCGTATTCGCATGTACTGCGACACGCCCAACGAGCCGACTGGCGTTGAGATGGGCAAGAAGTTGAAGGAGCGCTTGGACGCCGGATTCACTATGCTGAAGATGGATGTTGGCGTGCAGCCGCTGATCGGTCAGCCGGGCATGCTCACCTGGCCGAAGGGCATGCTGCCCAGCGATAGCCCCGATCAGGTCGATAAGATGCTGAACATCCATCAGTTGCAGCATCCGTTCACGCATGTGCGCATCACGCCTAAGGGCCTCGACGCGATCTGCCAGTACGTCTCGGATGTGCGCGACACGGTCGGCTACGAAGTGCCGATCGCAGCCGATCACTTCGGGCATATCGGCATCGATGATTGTATTCGGCTTGGCCAAGCCCTGGAGCCGTTCAACCTGGCGTGGCTGGAGGATCTGGTGCCCTGGCAGTACGTTGACAAGTGGGTGCAACTCGAGCGCTCGCTGAACACGCCCGTCTGCACTGGCGAGGACATCTACCTGGCCGAGAACTTCCGCCCGCTGATCGAGGCGCGCGCTGTCAACGTTATCCACCCCGACCTTGCGACGAGCGGCGGTATCCTCGAAACCAAGAAGATCGGCGATCTGGCGCAGGAGCACGGCATCAGCATGGCGATGCACATGGCTGGTACGCCGATCAGCACGATGGCGAGCGTCCACTGCGCCGCCGCGACCGAGAACTTCATCGCGCTGGAGCACCACTTCACCGAGATCCCGTACTGGAGCGATTTCATCAGCATCAACGGCGAGACCAAGCCGATCATCCAGAACGGCTATATCACCGTGCCGGATGGCCCGGGCCTCGGCTTCGAGGTCAACGAGGAGGTGATCAAGGAGCACCTGGTGGAGTGGGATCAGGGCTTCTTCGAGCCAACCCCCGAGTGGGATCGCGCGCCCAGCCACGATCGTCTGTGGTCGTAGGATCAGGTTTTTTAATCCACAGATTTCACAGATGTGCCGTTAGGTGAGCATACTGCCTGGCTCGATCCATTCAATGGCTAGTTTCTGAGAAACGAGTGCGTCGCCTGATGTGAGGGATCGCTCAATGTACCAACGACGAGCCACAATGGAGCACATTGCAATACTTTGCCGACCTGTCAGGTGCTGTTTGAGGCGTTCTAATGCGATAAAACGCATCTGACAGGTTAAAACCAATGTTGTTCATTGTCATTCCGAATGAGTGCGCAGCACGAAATGAGGAATCTCGTCGTTCTCTATTGTATTCCACACAGATATCTCTCACTTCGTTCGAGATGACAGTGTTTTTCGATGGTTTAGAGTCATTCTGAACGAGTGCGTAGCACGAAGTGAAGAATCTCGCTGTCTCATACGGCCTTGAGCGTGTAGGCTCGTTCTACTCGACCCTACAACGATCAGTTTCTGAGTAACGCTCGAAGCTCTGAGCGAACCGATCGGAGGTGAGGGTCTGTGTAATCTGTGGATAAAAATCTGTGGACACTGTTAGACGCGGAATCGGTAGCTATACACAAGGATCAAGTCGATGAAGATCACCAAAGTTCGACCGATTTTAACTGCTCCCGATGGCATCGCCCTCGTCATCGTCAAGGTCGAGACCGACCAGGACGGCCTGTATGGCTTAGGTTGCGCCACCTTCACGCAGCGCCCGACTCTGGTGGCGAAGGCGGTGGAGGAATACCTCGACCCGCTGCTGCAGGGCCGCGATCCCCGCAATATCGAGGACCTCTGGCACCTGATGTACGTGAACTCGTACTGGCGGAACGGCCCGGTGCTCAACAACGCGATCAGCGGCGTGGACCAAGCTCTGTGGGATATCAAGGGCAAGGTCGCCAATATGCCCGTGTACGACCTGCTGGGTGGCAAGTGCCGCGAGGCCGCGATGGTGTACCGCCACGCCGATGGCCGCGATCCGCAGGAAGTGCTGGAGAACGTGCTCAAGTACCAGGAGGAGGGCTACCTCGCGGTGCGCTGCCAGATGGGCGGCTACGGCGGGCGCGTGAAGGACATCACCAAGGCGTCGGCGCTGCCCAGCAAGGAGGCGCCGCAGGCCACCCACCGCATGAAATCGATGGACCGCCTCGACAGCGCGTTCCCTGGCGCGTACTACAACCCCGACGAGTACGCCCGCTCGATCCCGATGCTGTTCGACTACATTCGCTCGAAGATCGGCTTCGACCTGTTCCTGCTGCACGACATCCACGAACGCATCGCGCCGATCGACGCGATTCGGCTGGCGAAGGAGCTTGAACAGTATCGGCTCTTCTTCCTGGAAGATCCGCTAGCGCCGGATCAGATCGAGTGGTTCCGCCGCTTGCGTGAGCAGTGCGCCACGCCGATCGCGATGGGCGAGCTGCACAACAACCCGCTGGAATGGCGACCGCTGATCGCCGAGCAGTTGATCGACTTCATCCGCTCGCACATCTCGCAGCTTGGTGGCCTCACCCCCGCCCGCAAGCTCGCCGCTCTGTGTGAGGCCTTCGGCGTGCGCACGGCTTGGCACGGCCCCGGCGACACTTCGCCGGTCGGCCACGCGGTCAATCTGCACCTCGACCTGGCTTGCCACAACTTCGGCGTGCAGGAGGTGATCAGCTTCAGCGATGCGATCTACGAGGTGTTCCCTGGCACGCCGACGCTGAGCAACGGCTACCTGTGGGCCAACGATCAGCCTGGCTTCGGCATCGACATCGATGAAGCCGCCGCTGCCAAGTACCCGATCACGCTGTCGCCGATCACCTGGACGCAGAGCCGCTGGCCCGACGGCACGGTCTGGACGCCGTAAGCCTACTCAATGCGACAACAAACGAGACGGCACCCAACCACAAGGCGGGTGCCGTTTTCGTTGGATGCAACCAAATGGCGCGTCAAACGTCTAGTTTTATGATGACTTTGCCTGTTCTTCTTCATACAGTTCGATGATCGCATCGAGTGCATAGCCGTAACCACGCCAGCCGAGCCCGGCGATCTGCCCACGGGCGATCGGCGCGATGTAGGAGAAGTGGCGGAACTCCTCGCGAGCGTGGACGTTCGACAGGTGCACCTCGATGGTCGGGCGGTCGGTGGCCACGATCGCGTCGCGCAGGCTGACGCTGGTGTGCGTGAGGCCAGCGGGATTGATGACGATACCGATCGAGTTGCGCGCCTCGGCCTGCAAAAAGTCGATCAGCGCCCCTTCGTAGTTCGATTGAAATGTGACGACCGTGTAGCCGCGCTCAGCGCCGCGTTTCACCAGAAAGTTGTTGATGTCGTCGAGTGTGGTGCGGCCATAGATTTCGGGCTGGCGCCAGCCTAGCGCGTTCAAGTTTGGGCCGTGCAGCACCAGAATACGTTGTTCGTCGGTAGCCTGGGGTGTGCTCATGAACAATCTCCATTGTGTTTTGTCCGAGAGATTGCGAGTATACCGCCTGCGTCGTGGCTGTCAAGTGCGGCGCGTCCACGTTCCAAAGGAGGAAGAAAATGTCGTTGCGTTTTCACGAGATCGCCGAGCGTTATTTGCGGGTTCTGAACCCACTCTTACCAGCACAACTCGATCGTTTGGCGCAGAAGTGTCGGGTACGCGCCGGGTTGCGCCACTTGGACCTCGCCTGCGGCAAGGGCGAGTTGCTCTGCCAGTGGGCCAAGCAGTTCGGCACGATAGGCACGGGTGTCGATATCAGCCACGTGTTTATCGCGGCGGCTCAGGAGCGCATCGCGGAACTTGGGCTGCAAGGCCAAGTGACATGCGTGCAGGGCGATGCTGCCGCGTATGCCATTGCGCCGCAACAGTACGATTTGATCAGTTGCTTGGGGGCGACCTGGATCGGCGGAGGCTTCGTGGGCACGCTGCAGATGCTCGCGCCCGGCCTGCGCGATGCCGATAGCCTGATGCTGCTCGGGCACCCGTTTTGGCGGGGCGATGTGCCCGACATCGCCTATGAATCGTACGACCCGGAGCGCAACGCCTACACCACACTCGCTGGCACGCTTGATTGGATCGAGCAGAACGGCTTCGAGTTGATCGATATGGAACTGGCCAATCTTGTGGGATGGGATCACTATAGCACCAATCAGTGGCACAGCGTCTCGGATTGGCTGCGCGAGCATCCCGATGATCCCGATGCTGCTGCGCTGCGCGATTGGATCGCCCAGTCCCGTCGGGAATATCTAACGTTTGGTCGCGAACATTTTGGATGGGGCGTGTTTGTGCTTCGTCGAGGAGCGGTGTGATGGAGTTGATGATTCGTCCGTTTCAGCCTGAGGATGTCACGGCCACAGCAGACCTGTGGCACCGCTCGGGTTTGGCGACCTACACTTACCTGCCCACGTGGCAATCCCTGAGCGCCGAGGTAGCGCAGCAGGTCTTCCGCGATGTGATTATGGCGAACTGCCAACTATGGGTGGGCGTGCAGGACGAGCGGATCGTCGCTTTTTTGGCGATGAACGGCTCGTACATCGACCGACTGTACGTTGATCCGAGCGCTTGGCGGCAGGGTTGGGGTACGCGCTTGCTGGAGTTCGCCAAGACGCTCTCGCCGAACGGCTTAGAGTTGCACACGCACACGGCCAACACGGCGGCCCGCGCGCTGTACGAGAAGCACGGCTTTCGGGCGGTGGCGTTCGGCATCAGCCCGCCGCCCGAATCCGCGCCGGATGTGGAGTATCACTGGAGGCCCGCGTAGGAGAGCGTAGGTGTGCGGGTGACACAACCGCCAAGCGCTGTGGTATACTCCCTGTTAATTATCCGTCTCAACAAGAACAATAAAGATGACAACGCACCTTCTTTTGATCGATTGTTCGGATGCCAAGGGACTTGTATATACTATCACTGGCGCGTTGTACCGCCACGGCTACAACATCACGACGAATCAGGAGTTTGTCGATCCCGTCTCCGAACACTTTTTTATGCGCACCGAGTTCACGGGCGAAACCGCGCCCGACGCGGCTGTCGCCGAATTGCGCGAGGTGCTGCCCGTCAACGCCAACATTCGGCTCGCCAGCACCGAGAAGCGCCCGATCGTGATTATGGTGACGAAGGAGCATCACTGCCTGGGCGATCTGCTGTTGCGCCATGCCTACGGCGAGTTGCACGCCACCATCAGCGCGGTGGTGAGCAACTACGACACGCTTGAGCCGCTGGTGCGCAAATTCGACATTCCGTTTCATCACATCAGCCATCAGGGCTTGGAGCGCGAAGAACACGAGCAGGCCATCTTGCAGGTGTTGGCGCAGTATCAGCCCGCCTACGTGGTGTTGGCCAAGTACATGCGGGTGTTGACGCCCTCCTTCGTGGCGGCCTACCCGAACCGCATCATCAACATTCACCACTCGTTCTTGCCCGCATTTATCGGCGCAAATCCGTATCGGCAGGCGTTCGAGCGGGGCGTGAAGATTATCGGCGCGACCTCGCACATCGTCACCGACGACCTGGACACCGGGCCGATCATCGCGCAGGGTGTGCATCCTGTGGACCACACCTACACCGCCGCCGACATGGCCCAAGCTGGCCGCGATGTGGAAAAGGTCGTGCTGGCGACTGGCCTGAAGTTAATGCTGGAGGAACGCATCTTTCTGCACGGCAACCGCACCATCATCTTCGATTAATCCTCTTCGCATTGGGCGGGAAAGGCAGCGCAGCCTCTCTTCGTCTTCGTGGTTGTAAAACGGCGATGTTGTTTGCAGCAGACAACATCGCCAAACAAGCGTTTTCCGCTTTGCAGAGGGATACATCGCTCCTTCGCCCCGCCCTCACTCCTCCACATTGAAGCGATATGCTCGCTTCGATCTTGCGTTCTTGTAATAGAGCACGCAGGAATGGTGTTGAACAGTGAGCAGGGTCGTGATTGCGTACCACTGCGGGTTGCATCCAAAGCCGTTTGCTGGCGTGCCGTTGCGCCCGCCAAAATGAAGATAAGGGGGAACACATGCGCATCTTGTTTTGCTTCTCTGGCAATAGTGGGCATCTCGAACCGCTTGTCCCAATTGCTCAGGCTGCCGTTGCGGCTGGTCATACGGTTGCGCTGGCTGGTCGCCCATGGATGCGGGATAAAGTCGAATCCCACGGCTTTGCGTTCTTCGCGGCTGGCACCGACGTTGGGCTGACGCCTGTGCGCCGCCCGCTGATGGTGGCCTCGCCCGAGCAGGAGATGCAGGCGTTTGCGCGCGCTTACGGTGGCCGAATCGCCCGTGAGCAGGCCGACGATCTGCTCGCGCTGTGCCAACAGTGGCAGCCCGATGTGCTGGTGTGCGAGGAGACCTGTTTTGGCGGAATGATCGCTGCCGAGTGCTTGGGCTTGCCCTACGCGAATGTGATCGTGATCGGCTCGGGGGCGCTGTTCAACGCCAAGACGCTGCGTGAGCCGCTGAACGCCGTCCGGGCCGCCTTCGATCTCCCCTATGACCCCGATCTGCAGATAGTGTACAACGCGCCGACCTTCTCGCCCTTCTCGGCGTGCTACCGCGATCCGCGCGCCCGCCTGCCGTGCGATACGCAGTTCTTCCGCCTGTACGAGCCGCAGCAACGGCGGGAGACCCCGCCCTGGGCCGATCATAAGCATCGTGGGCCGCTGGTCTATCTCACGCTGGGCACGGTGTTCAACGTGGAATCCGGCGATCTGTTTGTGCGATTGGTGGAGGGGCTGCGCGATTTGCCGATCGAACTGTTGGTGACGGTGGGCCGCGAGATCGATCCGGCGGAGTTGGGCGATCAGCCGGAGCATGTGCAGGTGGAGCGCTTTATTCCGCAGGCTGAGGTGCTGCCGTACTGTCAGTTGGTCGTGTCGCACGCGGGGTCGGGCAGTGTGCTGGGGGCGTTGGCCCACGGCTTGCCGATGATGCTGCTGCCGATGGGCGCGGACCAGCCGATGAACGGCGAGCGCTGCTTGGCGCTGGGCGTGGCGCAACAGCTCGATCCGCTGCATGTGCAGCCCGCCGTGGTGCGCGCGACCGCAAACCTGCTGCTAGAATCGCCGGAGTATCGGGTGGCTGCCCAACAGGTGGCGGCTGAACTGGCCGCCTTCCCGCCACCAAGCGCGCTCATCCCGCAACTGGAGCAGTTGGCTTCGGTACACTCGGCGTGATACAGTAGCACAGAGGCGCGCTCTCGATGACGCCTTTCCATATCTTCCGATGAACGTGATGTCGATGGGTTGCCCGAACGCATCGACATCACGTGAATTTGGTATCATATGGATGGCGTATCTCATTAAACGTGAGATACGTTTCATCATTATGCACATAGCTAATAACAACGAGGGATTCATGGCAGTGTTGACAGATCGGCCAGTGTCGATCGATTGGAGCCTTTTAGATATTGTTTGGGCGTTTGTGCTGAGCGCGCTGTTTGGGGTGCTGCTCGGCTTTGCGTCCTTGGGCCTGTTAGGTATCCAAGCGCTGGGCACGATTCCAGGTTACACCACCAACCTGATCTGGATGCTGCCCGGCTTTTTTGTGGTGTACGTGCTGCGACGGCCCGGCGCAGCCCTGTTGATGGCGCTAGTGGCGGGTCAGATCGCCGTGGTGGTGACGCCGGCTGGCTCAGATCTGTTGTTCTCGCTGCTGATCCGGAGCTTTTGTATCGAACTCGCCGTGGCGGTCGTGACGCGCTATCGTCGGTTTGTGCTGCGGCGGTGGACGCTCGCGGCGCTGCTGACGGGCGGCCTGCTGATCATCGTGTATCTGTGGCTGTATGAGGTCGTTTGGCCCGATCAAAACACGCAACTGCTGGCGTGCGCCACGATCACGTTGAGCGTTGTGGCGAGCGCCGCGTTAGCCAAACTGTTGGCCGATCTGATGGTGCGCACTGGCCTGCTGCCGCGCACGGCCGCAAGTGAGGCGCAATTCTGATCACTCGATCACGCGCTGATACGAGGCGCGCGAAAGGTGATGGTAGCGCCGAATCGTTCCTTCATCGGTCAACATTGCGCCGTTCTGGTTGCGCATCGGGAGCGACTGCGGCAAGTAGATTTTAAAGCGCGTCCCGTGGCCTGGCTTGCTCCACACCTGAATATGCCCGTGATTCTGGCGCACGATGCTCTGCACACTGGCCAGCCCCAAGCCGGTCCCCTGGCTCTTGGTTGTGAAGAACGGCTCGAAGGCCCGCTCCATTGTGGTGCTATCCATACCGATACCGTTATCGCTCACTTGCAGCAAGACATAGGTTCCGGCGGGCGGATCGAGCGTGTTTTGCCTGTTGGGGTGCTCGATCACAATGTTGCTCGTCTCGATCACGATCTCTCCGCCCTCTGGCAGCGCATCGCGAGCGTTGACGACCAGGTTGACGATCACTTGATCGATCTGGCCTGGGTCGATTTTGATCAGACCCAGATCAGGCGCTAGTTGCGTGGTCAGCAAAATATCTTCGCCGAGCATGCGGTGGAGCAACTGTGTGGTGCTGATGATCACATCGTTCAGGTTTAGCACAGTGGGCTGTAGCGCTTGGCGACGGCTGAACGCCAGCAATTGGCGGGCGAGTCCAGCGGCGCGTTCGGCAGCCGATTGGATCTGCTCGATATCGTGACGAATCGGTTGATGCGATTCGATGCTATCGAGCACCAGCGTGCAACTCCCCAGGATAATCGTCAGCATGTTGTTGAAGTCGTGCGCGACGCTACCCGCGAGCCGCCCCACCGTCTCGAACTTTTGCGCTTGCCCGAGCTGCTGTTCAAGCTGTTTGAGATGCGTGATGTCTTGCGCTACGCCGTAGATGCGCTGTACGCCCTGCTGTTCGGGATCAAGGATCGGGCGGCTGTTGAAGCGCAGCCAACGCACCTGATTATCCTTGGTAATGATGCGGTATTCGCTGATATCGGAATGCCCCGCATGCAACTGTCTGCAGCGTTGTTGCACGATCTTCACGTCGTCGGGGTGGGCGATCGCGTCCCAGGCGGCAGTTGTGCGTACTTCGGCGAGCGTGTAGCCTGTGATGCGACTGAGCGCCTCGGTGGTCCATTCCAGTTCGGTGGTGCCGTCTGCGGTCGTGCGGAACGAGAACGCGATCTCGGACAGCAGATCCGAGAGTTGGTGAAAACGTTCCTCATTGGCCCGCAGCGCCGCTTCGAGTTGCGTGCGCTCGGCTATCTCCTGGCGCGATCGGCTCAGGGCCGCGTCGATATTCCCCACGAGCATATACAAAAAGCAGGCCGATATCGCCAGCAGTGTCGTGTAGATGAGCGCCAACGATCGCGTTGATAGCGTGAGTTCCGGAGTGCGTTGCGGTATGCCGATACCCATTGCGATGCTGGCCGCAATGCTGATCAACGCGATGGCTAGCGTCGCTCGGCGACTGAGCAACAGCCCGCAGCCCAGCAGCAAGACGATGTAGCTGATCAAGGCAGGTGAACGGATGCCGCCGCTCAGTGCAACCGTGGTTGTGAGTACGAGCCAAACGATCACGACCGTGCTGTACGCCGCTACAAGATGGTGGCCTCGTCGGAGGAACCAAGCCATCATCAGCACCATCAACACCAGCGCAATGCTGATCGCGAAACTGAAGCCTTCTAGCAGTGGAATCGAGGGGACGAGTAGACGATCGGAGAGAACTCCTGCAAGGATCACTAATAGTGTTGTCGTGAGAAGACGCGCAGCGTATATGTTTACCTCATCACCGCCATCTTTGGGCTGCGCGATGAGCTGCCGCACTCGGTGTATCATTGGTCGTACTCCAGGCCAAGCGACATAGCTTGTAGGATGGAAACTGTGCGATGTGTCGCTATACCAATGATGTTCAGCATACCATCTGCTTTCATCAACAGCAAGCCAAAACGGGCCTGTTTGGGCGTACTGAAAGCAATTTGTAACGCAACGGCGGGGTGCGCTCCAGACTCGCTTCCTCAATCGGCTCGAATACCACCAAGATGGGGTATCATGCTTTGGGAGATGGAGACCAAAAACGGTGGAATATCACACTGAAATGCCTCGATCTCGCACGGGATGGGTATAATACAGGCCAACATCTTGCTTCCCCTTCTACTCATTGCCCCATCGCTTCAAGAAGCGCATTTGTGAGGATGCATGTCGAAACGCTACGATGCCATTATCGTTGGTGGTGGACCGAACGGCTTGGCGGCTGCGATTGAATTGGCGCGCGCGGGTCGTACCACGTTGCTGCTGGAGGCCGAGGCGACGATCGGTGGCGGCTCACGCTCGGCGGAGGTGACTCTGCCAGGTTTCGTTCACGATATCTGCTCGGCGATTCATCCGCTGGGTGTCGGCTCGCCGTTTATGCGCACGCTGCCGTTGACGGAGCATGGCCTACAGTGGGTCTACCCCAAGGTGTCGCTCGCCCACCCGCTCGACGATGGGACGGCTGTGGTGCTGCAACGCTCGGTCGCCGCCACTGCGGCTACGCTCGGTCGCGATGCCAACCGCTACTATCGGCTGGTTGCGCCGCTGGTGCGCAACTGGCAGGCCATCGTCGATGCCACGCTGAGGCCGTTGGTGCCGCCGCGCCGCCCTTTCACGATGGCGCGCTTCGGGTTGCGCGCCCTGTGGCCCGCTACGCTGCTGGCCCGTGCCGCCTTCCGCGAGGAGCGCACCCGTGCGTTGTTCGCTGGCCTGGCATCGCACGCGATTATGCCGCTTGAGAAGATATCGACCGCTGCGTTCGGCTTTGTGCTGCTGATGCTCGGTCACGCGGTTGGTTGGCCGTTCCCACAGGGCGGCTCGCAGAAGATCCCGAATGCGATGGCGAGTTACTTGCGCTCGCTGGGTGGCGAGATCCAGACGGGCGTGCGCGTTGATTCGCTGAGCCAGTTGCCGGATGCCCGCGCCGTGCTGTTCGATGTCACGCCTCGCCAACTACTCAGCATCGCGGGCGATCGATTGCCGCAACAGTACCAGAACGCGCTGCAGCGCTACCGTTACGGCCCCGGCGTGTTCAAGGTCGATTGGGCGCTCGACGGTCCGATCCCCTGGACGGCAGACGAGTGCCGACGCACCGCAACGGTGCACGTGGGCGGCACGCTCGATGAGATCGCCGCTTCGGAGCGGGCATCCTGGAATGGCCAGCACGTGCAGCAGCCGTTTGTGTTGGTGGCGCAGCACACGCTCTTCGATGCGACCCGCGCGCCCAAGGACAAACACACCGCTTGGGGTTATTGCCACGTGCCGAACGGCTCCACCGAGGATATGACCGATGTCATCGAGCAACAGATCGAGCGCTTCGCGCCCGGCTTCCGCTCGCGTATCCTGGCCCGCAGCACCAAAAACGCTGTCGAAATGCAGCACTACAACGCCAATTACATCGGCGGCGATATCAACGGCGGCGTGCAAGATGTGTTTCAGTTGTTTATGCGCCCCGTCGCTCGGCTCGACCCGTACAGCACACCCGCATCGGGTTTGTACCTCTGCTCATCATCAACGCCTCCCGGCGGTGGCGTGCACGGCATGTGCGGCTATTGGGCGGCCCGCTCGGCGCTGCGCTCACTTGAGTAGCTTTACATTTCGAAAAGTCGAGGCGCTGTGTATACCAGCGCCTCAACATCTCAAAAACCTCTGTTGTAGGCGAAAGCTGATTCGATATCAAATTCGAGTGATAAGTGCAGTGTTTTTTTAATATCTCACTGTTCGCATTGTCATTTCGAGCGAGCCGCCAGGCGATGTGAGCAATTTCAAAGCGCATTGCAATCCACGATCAACACAACCCACCTATGAAACTTGCTCACGTATCACAACCACACACCACTGAACAACATCCGCATATTTGGGGTCCAGGGGCGATAAGCCCCGGTCGGGGTTTCCAAAGGGCCGCGACTGGCCCCTTGGACTTGCGCAGCAGCCTACGCCCTCGTGAGTACGCGCATGTTCGCGTATAGCGCATCCCACGCTCTCATAAGGGAGACATATCAACATGCGCACTATGTTTCTCTCACAACGCTCCAATTGAATTTGACATAACCCCACAAAACGCCGATACCCGAAATCGCCAATTGACGCTATAATAGCAACCCTGAATAATGACAGTTGCAAATCATCTGCAAGCACGCCAGCCTGGCACGCGCCGCGCTGTGCTGTGCACATTGAATAGGCCAACCTGCTGCTATCCAAGGATGATCATTCATGCCCTCACATACCAAGGTTGCTCTGCGAGCGCTTGAACGTCAACTCGCACCGCGCCAATTGCTCACCGACCCCGTCTCGCTGATGACCTACGAGTACGATGCTAGCCTTGATCGTGGTCTCCCGGATGGCGTCGTCTTCCCCAACAATGCCGCTGAAGTCGAACAGATCGTGCGTTGGGCCAACGAATACAACGTGCCTGTGATCGCTCGTGGCGCTGGCACTGGCCTTTCGGGCGGTGCGATCGCCGAGCACGGCGGTATCATTATGCACTTTTCGCATATGAACCGTGTGCTGGAGTTCGATGTATCGGGCCGCAGCGCTGTCGTGCAGCCTGGCCTAGTCAACCAATCGCTCGATGAACTCGTCAAGACGCGCGGCCTCTACTTCCCGCCCGACCCATCGAGCGGGCGTTCATCGACATTGGGCGGCAATATCGCCGAGAACTCGGGCGGCCCGCACTGCTTTAAGTACGGCGTCACCACCAACTACGTGAGCGGTTTGAACGTCGTGCTGGCGGACGGCAAGCAAGTGCGCCTGGGCGGTCGGGCTACCGATTATCCCGAGTACGACCTACTCGGCGTGATGATCGGCAGCGAGGGCACACTCGGCATTGTGACGGAGGCGAGCGTGCGGCTGATCCGCAACGCGCCAGCCGTCAAGACGATGATGGTGGCCTTCGATTCGATCGAGGCGGCGGGTGAGGCAGTCTCGGCGTTGATCGCAGAAGGCCTGATCCCAGCCACGCTCGAAATGATGGATCAGAAGATGATGCGCATCATCGAGGATTTTGCGCACGCTGGCCTGCCGACAGAGGCGGGCGCGGCGCTGATCGTCGAGGTGGACGGCTTCTCTTCCAGCGTTGGCCCGCAGATGGACGAGATCAGCGCAATTATGCAGCGCTACAACGCCAGCGATATGCGGATCGCGCAGACCGCCGCCCAGCGTGATGCGATCTGGTACGGTCGCAAGAGCGCCGTCGGTGCGATGTCGCGCCTGGCTCCGGCCTACTACTTGGTCGATGTGACAGTGCCGCGCAGCAAATTGGCCACGACCTTGGCTGGCGTGAACCGTATCTGTGAGGAGATGAACTTGCGGGTGGGCTACGTGTTCCACGCTGGCGACGGCAATCTGCACCCGCTCATTCTGATCGAAGATCCAAACAACCGCGAGTTGTTGAAGCATGTGATGGAGGCTGGTCGGCGCATTGTTGAGATCTGCGTGGCGTTCGACGGCAGCATCACGGGCGAGCACGGCGTTGGGATCGAGAAGCGCGATCTGATGCCACTGATGTACAGCGAGGTCGAACTCGATGTGATGCGTCAGGTCAAGCGCCTGTTCGATCCGCGCGACCTGATGAACCCGCACAAAATCTTCCCGCCTGCGGGCGAACTGCCGCCGCGCCCGGTGCCCTCCGCACCGCCGACGGAGAGCGAGGTCGCGCCCGCTACGTCCGAGGAAGCCGCTAGTGTGCTGCACAGCGCGATCGCGGCTGGGCGCACGGTGCGCGTGCGGGGCGCTGGCACGAAATCGGCTGGCCTCTCCGCCGCCGATCTGACGATCTCGACCAGCAACCTTGCAGGTGTGCGCACCTTCGCCCGCGACGACTTGTACGTGACGGTGGGCGCGGGGACGCCGCTGAGCGCGCTACAAGAGGAGTTGGGCCGCGACCGCTTCTGGGTGCCGCTGGTGTCGCCCTGGCCCGAATCGACGATCGGCGGGATCGTGGCCTGCAACTGGAACGCGCCGCTGCGAATGCGCTACGGCGGCTTGCGCGACCAACTGTTGGCCGCCACCGTCGCTATGACCGATGGGCGCGTGATCCGCGCAGGTCGTCCGGTGGTCAAGAACGTGGCGGGCTACGACTTGCCGAAGCTGTTTGTGGGCTCCTACGGCACGCTCGGCCTGATCTGCGATGTCACCCTCAAGATTGCGCCGTTGCCTCGCGCTCAGCAAACGCTGATCGTGCCGGTGGCGGATCTACAGCAGGGCTTGGAGTGGGGCGCGCAGTTGCGCCAGATCTGCCTGAATGCCTCGGCGCTGCTGCTCTGCCGCGATGCCGCTGTCACCGCCTTGCACGGCGGTTCGGCGCCGTATGCACTGATCTACAGCATCGAGGGCGTGGAGCTCGATGTGGAGGCCGAGATCGCCGAGGTGCAGAGCGCGCTGAAGGCACTCGGCGCACCCGCAGCCGTGGTGCTCGAAGGCACGACGGGCAGCCACATCTGGGCCGATTGGATGCGCGAGGCCAGCAGCGTGCCCGCTCTGCGCGTGGGTGTGGCTGTCAAGGATGTGAGTAACATCCTGCCGACTCTGCGGGGCGCGTCGCCCGATGCGCTCTCGTTCGTCGCCGATTTGGCCAGCGGCCTGCTCTACGTGCGCGGCTTAGCCGATCTCGGCGCGGCTCAGCGTGCGGCGCAGCAACTCGGCGGCTACGCGCAGCAGATCGGCGCTCCCGCCGTCGGCGATCGCTGGGGTCACGCTCCCGATGCGCTCGACCTGATGCAGGCTCTGCGCAAGCGCTGGGGCGGCGATGGTCTGCTCAACCCTGGGGCGTTTGTGGTGTAGTTTGGGTGTCTCGATAACAACAATGGGCGGCTTGGAACACTCCAAGCCGCCCATTTGTGTGATGTTGACCTGTTTTACGACACCTGCATCAGCGGAATCGTCACAAACCCATCGGGCACAAACAGGCTGCCCTCGGTGGTGCCCTGTGGGCTGATGCGCCGCAGCGTGCGGGCCAGGTCTGGCGTTGAGCGACGCCCCGCTAACACCTCGGCGAAGGCCCGCCCGATCTCGGTGACCTGCTCGGCGCTCTCGTGGGCGAACTCCAGCCGGAAGTGCCGCACCCCAGAGTGACGCCACAGATCGATGTGCTTGCTGGCCTCTTGCGCCTCGGCGCCGAACACCGTGTTGCGGCAGCCCACATCGGCCATCACCGGATGCGCGCGGCCCTGCTGGTCGCGGAGCGCTACGCGGTGCTTCTCGCAGGGGTGGCCGCAATTGGTGAAGTTGGTGCCGTTCGAGAGGAAGCGGCAGAACACGCAGTGTTCGGTGTGGAACACTGGCAAGTGCTGGTAGGCAATCACCTCGATCTGGTCGCCGCCTAGGCTGCTGGTGAGCTCAGCCACCTGCGCCGCGTTCAGGTCGTGCGTCGGCGTCAGGCGGGTCAGACCGCGCTGCAGGAACGATTCGGCTGTCAGCAGGTTCGCGACGTTCAGGCTGAAATCGCCGATCAACTGCGGGTGCTCCACCTCTTGCAGCGCGTGCAATAGGCCGCTGGATCGCACCAGGATCGCGCAATTCAGTTTGAGCAGGAACCGCACGATCTTCTGCTCGCTTGGCTTGAGAATGCGGGGACTCGCTACCCGCGCCTCGATGCCGCTCTCCTGCACACGCTCGACCGCCGGGCGCAGGCCGTACAGTTCGAGATAATCGAGCGTGATGCTAGCCGGGCGCAGGGCGATCGCCGCTTCGAGTTGCTCGGGAGTGCGCACCAGGATGTGCAGCGATGGTTCGCTTGTAGTGGTCGGCGTGGTGCTGCGGATGCGCAACGCCTGTTCCAGCGTCGCCTGCGGGTCGTTGATGGTGATGGCGCGCGGCTGCGTTTGCAGCGTACTCAGTTGCTCGATCGCCCGTCGCCGCAACTGGTTCAGCAGCGAACTCGGCGCGAACGGCTGCCCGTCCATCTCTAGCTCTAGTTCATCGAGACGGTAGGGCGTATTGCCCAAACGGCCCAGTTGCTCGCGCAGATACTCGGCGCTCAGAGCGCGATTCTGCGCCGTGCTCAGCAGATCGTCCGAGAAAACCGTCACGCTCAGCGCGGGCTGCTCGATCAGCGTCCACTCCAGCATCAGCGGCGCGCCTTCGTGAGCGGTGGCGCGAACCCGCAGCGGCTGCTTGTGCAGCGGCGCGGTGGCCTGCGTGAACGGCTTGACCACCTTGTCGAGGTCGGGGTCGTGCGTGCGCCAGACCAGATCGCCAACGCGGACGCGCGACCAATCGATGGCGCCGTTGCCGAAACGCAGTTCGAGCAGGCCGTTGCGGCTCGGTCGCACTTGATAGATGCGCCCGCCCTCCTCGCGCTCCTCCGGGCTGCGCCAATCGGCGGCGTCGAACACCAAGCCGTCGCCAGGCTTCAAAGGCGCCACCTCCAGTTTGGGATCGGGTTGCACCAGCACGGCGTCGGGTAGGAGGCGCACCACGCGGCCCGCCAACACGCCACGGTGGCGCGGCGCTCGTCCGCGCACCACGGCCTGGTGGTTGGTGCCAGTCACGAAGTACGGCCCTAAACCGCGCGAATAGACCTGTTCGAGTTGCAACTCCTCGACGGCGCTGATGCTGAGCGGCAAGCCCGCCCACGCCTCATCGACGGCCTGACGGTAGGCGCGAGTCGTCAGCGCAACATAATCGGCATCCTTGTAGCGGCCCTCGATCTTGAGCGCGGAGATGCCCACATCGACCAGATCGGGGATGCTGTGCAGCGTGTAGAGGTCGCCGGGCGAGAGCAGATAGCGCGCATCGCCGAGCGGGCGCTGTTCGCCATCCACAATCAGATCGTAGGGCAGACGGCACGCCTGTGCGCATTGGCCACGGTTCGCGCTGCGCCCGCCCCACGCCTCCGAGGAGAAGCATTGCCCTGAGTACGAGACACACAGCGCGCCGTGGGCGAACATTTCGAGTTCGCAATCGGTTTGGGCGCGGATCGCCCGAATATCGCTGATCGACAATTCGCGCGCCAGCACCACGCGCGTCACGCCCATGCGCTGGGCGTACTCCACGCCCTCGGCGCTGGTGATGCTCATCTGGGTCGAGCCGTGCACCTCCAAGTCGGGCGCGATCTGTCGGGCGAGTTGCGCAATGCCCACATCCTGCACAATGATCGCATCGGCTCCGGCGGCTGCGATTCCGGCCAGCATTTGTGCGGCGTCGCTCAACTCGTGGTTGAACACCAGCGTGTTGAAGGTGACATAGCCGCGCACACCGCGCTGATGCAGTGTTCGCATCACATCGGGCAGTTCTTCGAGCGTAAAGCCCACTTTGGCGCGTGCAGTAAAGTGCTTTAAGCCAAAATACACGGCGTCGGCTCCGGCCTCGATTGCGGCGTGCAATTGCGGCCAGTAGCCCGCCGGGCTCATAATCTCTGGTTTTTGGCGTAGGGATTGCGACATGTGCTCTTTCCAATGAGTGCATTTATCAATAATAACTGGGGCATTGTACCACGTTGGCGCCGATTGAGTTGCTGTTCTTAACTATTTGGTATAATGCGGCTTTGGAGCGCGATATCCCCGTTTTTGGTCGGCGATTCTTGCAGTATCTATGGTGTTTGTGCGCAGATCAGCACGGAGATGTTGCCGATGAGTGGTGGAAGCATTGTAGAGTGAGGTAGTGATGAGTCACTATAATCAACCTGTTATCGAGGAGTTTCGCGCCAACGGTGGTAAAGTTGGCGGGCCGTTCGAAGGTGCCAAGATGCTGCTTCTCCATACCACTGGCGCAAAAACCGGTCAGGTGCGTGTGAACCCGCTTGTTTATGTCACCGACAACGATCAGATTGTGGTGATCGCCTCCAAGGCTGGCGCGCCAAGCCATCCCGATTGGTACTACAACTTGCTCGCTAATCCTATCGTTACGGTGGAACTTGGCACCGAGACGTTCCAGGCGCGCGCTACGCCTGTGACCGAGGACCCAGAGCGCGCGCGTCTGTTCGCGAAGATGGTCGCCGAGCAGCCGCACTTCGCCGAGTACGAGAAGAAAACGACTCGCAAGATTCCGGCGGTGCTGCTGGAGCGCATTTCGTAATCGCTTTTCCGCATTCTACTCAACAAAAACGGCCTGGTGCGTTTCTCACGCACCAGGCCGTTCTCTTGCTAGGAGACTAGCGCAGTTCGAAGGTGACCTGCACATCCACGGTTACGTTCTGCGTGCCGGGCTGCAACGGCACCGAGCGAGCGGCGTCGGCGTAGACGACTGGCATTGGCACAACGCTGCCCACATTCTCGGTGATGGCCAGGGTCTGGCCAACGGTCGCGCCCGATGCTGCTGCCAATTGCTCAGCGCGAGTCTTGGCATCCTTGATCGCTAGCTCACGGGCCTGCTGCATCTGCGCATCGTTGTTCGCAATGCTGAAGTTGATGCCGCTGACGCGGTTGGCGCCCGCCTGCACCACTTGATCCAGCAGTTCGCCTGCGCTCTCCAGGTTGCGGATAGTGACCTGAACGGTGTTGCTGACGTGGTAGCCGATCACTTGGCGGCCCTCGTTATCGTAGTTCGGGTAGATGCTGAAGTTGCTGGTCTGCAGATCCGCTTCGGCCACGCCCAGTTCCTTCAACTTGGCGATCAGCGCCTCGGTCTGCGTGCTGTTCTGCTCCAATGCCTCTTTGGCATCCGAGCCGTCGGTCTCGACGCCGATGTGAACGGTGGCCGTATCGGGCTTGCCGCTCACCTCGCCGTGGCCCACCACGGTCACCTGGCGGCCCGGCACCGTACCGGTCTGCGCTGCTGCGGGTCGAGTGTATAGCAAACCGACCAAGCCCGCCAAAATGGCAAGCAGAAGCAGGCCGGCTACCACCGCAATATTGATACTGGTTCGTTGTGTCATCGGAAACCTCCTGATCCGTTTGACATAAGCACACGTTGTGCTTGGTGCATCTGTTGTACGGAATAAGGACGGCACCACCCCGAAAAGAGTTCCATTTTGTTCGATGGGGTTTCTGGAAGCGCGTTAGAATGCGCAGAATCGCGATCCGTTGGGATGCGAGAGTTGATATGGCAGGGGATTAGGTGCGGTGGCATGGCTCGATGATGGGCATTGTAGGCAACGTGGTGCGATGCGCAGCCGCGAGTACAGCGGCGCGCGTTTTGGCGCGTAGCGCCACACCTGTCCGAGCGCGCACACGTTGTGCACGACGTTGTTTGCCCGTAGCGACGGGAGCTGGGGCTGATGACGCGGCCTCTTTTCCCAAAAAAACTGTGGTTGAACAGAGGGAACGCGAGCAAATGGGACAGATGCGGCTAGGGTATCAGTCGCAGGTCGGGCAGGCTGAGCGTGATGATGTCGGGCATGCGCAGGCTGCGCCAGAACGCAACGGCGTCGATGGGTTGGTGCGCGGCGACGAGCAGGGTGATGACGGTGCCATGCGCGACGATGGCGAGGTCGTTGGTGGGTTGCGCGGCGTGTTCGCGCAGGATGGCGCGCTCGAAGCGCTGGCGGGCTTGTTCGCCCGTCTCGCGGCCAAAGGTTGGCTCGTGCGGGCGGGTGAGCAGCGCGGTGATGGCGGCCTGGAACTGTTCGGGCGCGAGGAAGCCAACCTGGTCGCGCTCGTGTTCGTGCAGGCCGTCGGCGCTGCGCCACGGCAGGCCCAGGTGCGCGGCGAGGATGGCGGCGGTGTGTTGCGCCTTCGGCTCGTGGCTGGCGATCAGGGTGTTGATCGGCTGGCCGCGCAGGCGCTCGGCGAGTTCGGCGCAGGCGTGCTGCCCTTCCTCCGACAAGCGCCATTGCGCGGCTGGCACGTTTGGGTCGATCTGCGGCGCGGCGTGGCGGATGAGCCAGAGTCGTTGTGTGACTGGCATCGCGCTCCTGTTAGGCGTCGGCCTCTAATTCGGCGCGCAGTCGTTCGCGCAGTGTGTCGATAGGTTGGCGGTTGCCATGCTCATCTTCGAACCACCAGTGATCCCAGCCGTTGCAGGGCGCGCCCTGGATCTGTTTGGCGAGCGCGTGAATGGAGCCGACCACGCCGTTGTAGCGCAGTTGCCCGTTGGCTAGGATGGTGGCTTGGGCGTCTTTGTTGCTGAAGTAGAGCGTCTGGCCGGGCCGCAGCAGGCCGCGCTCGATCAGCGTGCCGAAGGGTATGCGGGGCAGGTTGCGGCGGTTCGGCAGATCGAAGACGCTTGGATCGTAGGGGCCAGGCTCAATGGCCGCGATGCGCTGGCGGGCCACCTCGATGTAGCGCTCGTCGCGCTCGATGCCGATCCAGTGGCGGTGCAGGCGTTTGGCGACCGCGCCCGTCGTGCCGCTGCCGAAGAACGGGTCGAGTACCACATCGCCGACGTTTGTCGATGACATGAGCACGCGGTAGAGCAGCGCTTCGGGCTTTTGCGTGGAGTGCGCCTTGACGCCGTCGATGCGTATGCGCTCGGCGCCGCTGCAGATCGGGATGCGCCAATCGCTGCGCATCTGCAGGTCGTCGTTCAGCGCCTTCATTGCGTCGTAGTTGAAGGTGTAGCGCGCGCCTTGGTGCTTCTGCGCCCAGATCAGCGTTTCGTGGGCGTTCGCGAATCGCACGCCGCGAAAGTTGGGCATGGGGTTGCTTTTGATCCACACAATGTCATTCAAGATCCAGAACCCCAAGTCCATCAGCAGCGCGCCGACGCGATAGATGTTGTGGTACGCGCCGATCACCCAGAGCGTGCCTGTGTCCTTCAGCACACGGCGGCAGGCGCTCAGCCAGGCCTTTGTGAAGCGGTCGTAGGCCGCGAAGTCGTCGAAGCGATCCCATTCGTCATCGACGGCGCCAACTTTGGTCATGTTTGGCCGCCACAGATCCTGTTGCAGTTGCAGGTTGTAGGGCGGGTCGGCAAAGATCACATCGACCGAGCGTTCGGGGAGTTGATTGAGGATCTCGATACAATCGCCTTGGAGAATGCTATCAAGCGGCAGATCTGCTTGTTCCATGCACACTATCTCGCGATCTATTTGAACGAAGACGACGATGCCAGCCGACTTGGTTATGACGGTGTGTTGATGTGTGGCGCTATTGTATACGAAGTTTGATCGCGTGTTGATGCTGTGTTTGGTGATCGAGGAGGTGAATGCTCCCCGATCACCGAAATGCTACGAACTGTAGGATTTACGTGTGGATTACAGCTTCTCTGCGATGCTTTTGCCTTGGAGGTAGAGCAGCAGGTAATCGCGGCTGCCGGTCTTGGAATCGGTGCCCGACATATTGAAGCCGCCGAATGGGTGCGCGCCGACCATGGCGCCGGTGATCTTGCGGTTGAAGTACAGGTTGCCGACGTGGAAGTCCTCGCGGGCGCGGTTGAGTCGTTCTTTGTTCTTCGAGAAGACGCCGCCAGTCAGGCCATATTCCGTGTTGTTGGCGACCTCGAGGGCTTGATCGAAATCGTTGACCTTGATGAAGGCGAGCAGCGGCCCAAAGACCTCCTCTTGGGCGAGGCGCGCATCGGGGGCGACATCGGCCACGATGGTGGGCGCGATGAAGTAGCCCTCGCTGAGCGGCGCGGGGCCGCCGAGCACGATGCGGCCCTCGTTCTCGGCGATGGCGATGTACTCGTTGATCTTGCCGAAGGATTTCTCATCGATCACGGCGCCCATAAAGGTGTTCGGGTCGCTCGGGTCGCCTACGCGCAGCGTACGGGCGCGCTCGACGACCTTCGCGAGCAGTTGGTCGTAGATCGGCTCGACGGCGACCACGCGCGAGCAGGCCGAGCATTTTTGGCCTTGGAAGCCGAACGCCGAGGCGACGATTCCATCGGCGGCGGCGTCGAGATCGGCGGTCTCATCGACGATGATGGTATCTTTGCCGCCCATTTCGAGCACGGTGCGCTTGAGCCATTTTTGGCCCGGGTGCACCTTGGCGGCCCGCTCGTAGATGCGCAGACCGACCTCTTTGGAGCCAGTGAAGGTGATGAAGCGCGTCTTTGGGTGATCGACCAGCGCATCGCCGACGCTGCCGCCGGGCCCGGGCAGGAAGTTGACGACGCCGGGGGGCAGGCCCAACTCGTGAAGGATATCGACGAACTTGGCGGCGATCACGGGGGAGGTGGAGGCGGGCTTCAGCACGATGGTGTTGCCTGCGACGATCGGGGCGACCACCAGGCCGACCATGATCGCGCCGGGGAAGTTCCAGGGCGGGATCGCCACGCCAGCACCCAGCGGAATGTAGTGGTATTGGTCATCTTCGCCGGGAAGTTGTGGGATGGCCTGTGGCTCGCCGAGACGCAGCATCTCGCGCCCATAGAACTCGCAGAAGTCGATCGCTTCTGCGATATCGGCATCGGCCTCGACCCAATTTTTGCTGACCTCGTAGACCAGCCAGGCGTTCAGCTCGAAGCGTCGTTTTCGCATCACCTCGGCGGCGCGGAACAGGAACTCGGCCCGTTGGGCGACCGGAACTTTGCGCCACGTTTGGAACGCCTCATTGGCCTGCTCGATGGCTTGGTTGGCGTGTTCGATCGTGGCGCTCGCCACCCGCCCGATCACCTCGTTGGGGCGTGCGGGGTTGCGCGATGCGATCGTTGTTTCGGTTAAGATGCGCTCGCCACCGATGATCAGTGGATAGGTAGTGTCGAATTGCGCACGTACCATTTCAAGCGCTTCTTGCATCGCGCTGATATTGGCTGGGTTCTTAAAATCGGTAAATGGTTCATTTTGAAATGTTGGACGTGACATGGCAGTACTCCTCGGGTGGAAGAATAACGAGGATGCGCTGGTGCGATGTAAACGTTATTATAACACTCTCGAACGCAATAGGAGGTATGAGCGTTGGTCGGTTGGTAGATGGCAAAAAGAGTCATTGTGCTTAATAAAACATTTTGCTTCGATTTGGTATCTTTGCTAAAATGAATTAAAAAAGCGATAAATCGTTGGAATAATTGCAAGTAATGGCTGTGTTGGATTATAATGTGTATGTACGTCTTGAAGAATGTGTGCCCAATACATAAGAGTATTGTAAGAACTTCAGTATGTAGATAGCTCGTATTAGGCACACAAAGAATATTAACTTACGGGATTGTTGGCAGATGTTAAGATCCGTTGCCATTGTTCGGCAGAAACTGGCATTACAGACAATCGTGCCTGGCGTACAAGTGCGAAATCGGCAAAGAAAGGATCGGATTTTATTTGAGCAAGTGTAACTGGGTTTTTAAGACGTTCTACTGGACGTAGATCAACAACTACTAATTTTGGATTATTGGCTTTCGGATCTGGATATGGTGCACTGGTGATTTCGGCGATTCCCACAGCCCGGCGCTCATTGCCGGTGTGGTAGATCAGCGCTAAATCGCCGGATTTCATCGCACGCAAATGTATTAACGCGGTGTTGTTCGCGACGCCATCCCAAGTCGTGGAGCCGTCGCGCTCCAGATCGTCGAACGAGTAGGTGTTAGGCTCAGTTTTAAGGAGCCAAAACGATGTATCACTCATAAAGAACCTCGATGTTATGGAGTTAAGAATACATCAAAGGATTATAGCATAGCTCAGGTTTATTTATGCTCGTCCTAGGATATTCGAGTTATTTTCAATCAAATATCTTAGAAATATGATGTAGTATACATCGTTGCCGGAATATTTGTTAGGCTCTGGAATGCTTGGATGGCAAGGTATAGTTATGGCTCCGACCGCTATTTACGCTACTGATAAACGAGTCAAATGCTTCAGAGAAAGACCAGCGATTATAGATTTGGTACAATGATTGGTTATAAGAAACTACCGATGGGCAGGTGAGAAAAAAGACATCTACCAAATATGCAATTGTTGGAATGCTACTTGCATAAATTGGCGGGAAGCAGTAATATAAACCCCCTTAGTTAAGGCTGTAAAAGGAGAGACTACCATGCCAACCGTACGTAAACTAACTTCGGATGAAGTGCAGGCAATTCAGGATCGTGGAAAAGGCCTACGCCAATTGATCGAAGAACAGTACGATCGCTTTTTGGCGGACTACGAAATCGGCGATTATGGTGAAGCACAGATCGCTGAGAACGAGAAGCGTTTGACCGTCCGTAATCGTTTCAAAGCGGCGGCAGAGCGCCGTGGCGTTGCATTGCGCTTTATTCGTACCACTGGCGATACAATGCGCTTCAAGGTGATCGCTCGTTCCGATCTGGCTGGTCGCTCGAAGCAGAACGGTGTCGTTGCATCGTCGTCGAGCACTCCGGGCACCAAGCGCGGCCCTGGGCGTCCGAAGAAGTCCTCATAACAGTAGCGCCGTGAGGATTTGGCGTTCTTATAGGCAAGGTGAATTATCCCAGCACTATCCATGTGCAATGCTGGGGTGCTTTTATCTTCAGCAAGGATAATTCAAAAGTGGTGTATTATGCCCGGCAAAGGAACGTTTACTCCATACTCAATCTCAGTGGTAGAAAGTAACGGTAACACATGACTGACCAAACCGTCCCTACAGAAGTACAGGTTGCTGTCGAAACTGTGGTCAGCGGAGGCCATGTGCCGGGTATTATGTTGGCGGTCGCACAGGGCGATCGGCCGGTCAATTATGTTGCGGTAGGTGTTGATGGGGCAGGGCGACCGATCGCCCGTGATAGTTTGTTCCCGATTGCGTCGATCACCAAGTTGGCAACCGCGCTCGCTGTGCTGCGGTTGGCCGATGCGGGCGAGCTTGCAATCGATGATCCTTTGGGGGTTTATCTTCCTAGCGCTGCATGTGCGCAGCCCGAGGTGACGCTGCGTACATTGTTATCTCATACAAGTGGTCTTCCACTTGATGTCGCACGATCCTTAGCTCCTTATGCCCATGGCCTCGATTGGCCAACCTTAGCAACTGCCTGTATGCTCACGCCGCTTGAGGCGCCTCCGCTGACGCGAGTGCAGTACAGCAATGTTGGCTATGGTCTATTGGGCTTGGTTGTCGAGCAGCGCTGTGGCGTCTCCTTCCGCGAGGCGTTGCATTCGCTGGTGTTGGAGCCTCTCGGCGTAGAGGCGTACCTGGGCGATGAGCCGCCTCGACAGCCGATGGTCATTGCGGATGTGCGCAGTTCCCATGCGAACTCTGATCTTGAACCCTTTAATTCGCGCTTTTGGCGAAGTTTAGCGCTGCCTTGGGGCGGGCTGTACAGTACAGTTGAAGGCGCATTGCGTATTCTCCTTGCGTTCCAAGGTCGTCCAACTTCGTTTCTGAGCCCTGAACTGCGATCAGAAGCGCTACAGAACCAAACTGGTATGCTCAACGGTGGTTTCGTGAAGCCACTGATGTGGTCGCCTTGTCCATGGGGGTTGGGCGCCGACCTGCGCGGCACCAAGGAACCGCACTGGGTTCCTGCCGAGGCCGGCCCCACCTCGTTTGGGCATAGCGGTGCATCGGGTGCATTGGCTTGGGCCGTGCCAGAACTTGATCTCGCCTGGGTTATTCTGGGCACGCGGGCTGCTGATAGTGGTTGGCTCGTGCGTCGTGGTCCTGGAATTGGCAGAGCCATTTTACAAGCGTATGGCACTTAAAGACGCTGCATCTTTCGAGTGTCGCCTGTTCTGAGAGGTTGCAATGTTCAAGGAGTTTAAGGAGTTCATCGCACGGGGGAACGTGTTGGATCTCGCGATCGGTGTGATTATCGGTGCGGCGTTTGGCAAAATCGTCACTTCATTGGTCGATGATGTGATTATGCCGCCGATCGGTTTGATCCTCGGTCGGGTCGATTTCACCAACCTATATCTGAGCCTGACGGGTGAGTCGTACCCGTCGCTTGAGGCGGCAAAGGCCGCTGGCGCACCTACCATTAATTACGGCGTGTTCCTCAATACGATTATTCAGTTTCTGATTATCGCATTCGTGCTGTTCTTGGTCGTGCGCCAAGCGAACCGCCTGCGCCGTGAGGAACCACCCCCCGAGCCAAATACCAAAGAGTGCCCTTACTGCTTGGAGAGCATTCCGCTGAAGGCTACGCGGTGCGGGCACTGCACTTCTGATCTGACTGCCACTGCTACGCGTTAGGTTCGTTCAATAACATAGACTGCTGCTGGCCGCCCGAGCAACTGCACTGGATAGATCTTGCGCAGTTGTAAGCCGTGCGATCGACGCAACGCGGAATCGATGTTGCGCCGATCCCCGGTGAGGGCGGCTAGTCGTGCGCCTGGGCGCAGGACGCGCGTGAGTTCGCGCAGCACCGCCGGGTAGAGCGCGTTGTTCTCCTGCACGCTGCCGATCTGCTGGCCGAACGGCAAGTTGACCGTCGCGGCGCTGATCGAGCCTGCATCCAACGGCAGGTTGCGTGCATCCCATTGTTGAATCTCGATCGGTTGGTAGCGCGTGCCGATGTTGCTGCGCGCCAACTTCAACGCTTCCTCGCGGATATCGCCGCCGTACAGTTGCGCGTACCGTCCGGCGTGGGCCCGTTCGATCAGCGTCGTGCCCGCGCCACACATCGGGTCGAGGAAGACGTCGTTGTTCTGCGGACGCGTGAGCCATACGAGTGCTGCGGCTGCGGTGGGGCGCAGCGATGCGGGCATGTGCTCAAATTTGTATTCGCGGTGGCGCATGCGTTCGTCGCTCAGGCGCAACGCCAGGATCGCCTCCTTTGGCAGGAGCGTGAGCCAAAATTCCAGCGCGCCCTCCTGCTCCAAGCCCCATCGGTGGTCGCTGCGAGCCATAATCGCCCGTTCGACGGTGTTTTGCGCATCGACACGCCGATATGCCGTGCGGCCCACTTGGCGCGAAACGACCCGAAAGCGTATGCGGCCTCGTCCTCCGCGACCGGGCGCGATCTGACGGGCGATCTGCAGGGCGGGTTCGATCTGCGCCGAGAGGGTGATGTCGCGCAGCATGCGCAATCCCGCCACGGAGGGTGGCAGGTTGGGGATGCGCGCCACTTGGATGAAGATATCTTCGACCGTGCGCAACTCAAACAGATCCTGCGGGTCGCCGGCGTAGTTGAATAGGAGCATGCCATTCTTATCGGCGATGCTGCGCGTGCTATGCTCGGTCGTGCCCGGTACGAGATCGCGCAATTCCTCGGCTGCGATAGCTTCGAAGCCCGGTTGGGTCTGGACGATATAGGTATGTGTACGATGTTTCATGAAACTAACTGGTAAGAGAATCCGAATGACGATTGGTGTGCTCAGCTTTGATGACGCATCAAAAACGCCTGACCCGTTGCAATTGGCGGGATCGCTGTCTGCTCGGTCACAACGAAGCCTTGTTGTTCTAAGAAGCTGATGCCTTCCTCGTTGTTGCTAGCGATCGCCCATAGCTCGGTCATCGAGCGTTGGATGAACCAATCGACAAGCAGTGCCATGCACTCGAGGCCGTACCCTTGACGCTGGAAGCCGCCCCAAATCAGCAGCAGCAGTATCGTTGCCTCCTGCGGTTGCGGCGCATCGAACTGCACATCAACGCAGCCGATCAACAGATCGGTGACGCGGTGGTAGACACCCAGCAAGTTCCTTCCTGCGCTTTTTTGGGCAGCCTGCCACTGGGCTTGCACATCGGCAAGCGTGAGACGCTGCACATCGTAACCAAGCCCATCAAAATAGAGCGGTGTACCCTGATAGACCTTCAGCAAGGCTGGGAGGTGCTGTTCGGGGAGCGTGCGAAGTTCGAGGTATTCGCCGAGTAGCGTTACCATATCGGCCCCCTAGCATGGCGAATCGAGTTGATCTCGCGTTTTGCGCAGTATAGCACACACTCGGTGATCTGAGGGCGCGTGTGGTATGATACGTACTTACAGGATTGCAACCATACCTCTAGCGTGATGGATGTATCGATAGAGAAGGAGTTTGGTTATGCCAACGCCACGTTCGCCCATTGCGGCATCTGCGAATGATTCTGATTCCGCAGGCGAGGTTTGTATCGCGAACATTAGCCCTAGCGAGCGGCGCAAGCGCTTCCTGGTGGGAGTTGTGCAGTTGATAGTGGGCGTCTCGCTGTTGGCTGCGTTGCTGTATATCGATGCGCCCCGCTGGATGCGCTTGGTGTTGTTTATCGTCTTCTGGAGCTCGGCGGTAGGGTTCTTCCAGTGGAGCGATAAGACCTGCATCGGTCTTGCGGCCCGTGATGCGCGCAAAACGGGCGATCGGGTTGAGGCGATCGAAGATCCCAAGGAGTTGGCGCAGGTGCAGAAGCAGGCCCGCCGTGTCGTGATGAAATCGGTGGCCGTTGGCGCAGTCGCCACTGTGATTGCGATGCTCCTGCCGATCTAGGCGCTCATTCTGGCTTAGCTTGAAGATACGAAAAGGGGCGGCATTGCTGTGCCGCCCCTTTTCTGTCCCTCACGTGGCGCAGAGTCGATGCACCCTACGAGTCTGATGTGAGCTTTTTGCTATGCGGGAAGGTCTTGCGCGCTTGTTCAGCTGTGTACTCAACGATCGCGACCAAATCGCGGTCGCCGTAGTCGGCGGCGGTGGCTGCCGCGAACAGCGCCAGCGCCGAGGAGCCTGTCGCGGCGGGCACACCCACGCTCTGTGCGGTGGAGACCATCGCGAGCAGGTCCTTGCGAATACCCGTCACGTCGAAGGCAACCTCGTGCGGCTCGCCGAGCAACAGTGGCGCTTTGGCGCGCAGTGCGGGCAGCGCCACCGGGGAATCGAGGTAGACGTCAAGCATCTGCTCGATGGTGAGGCCGAACTGCTGACCCATCGCCATCGCCTCCGATAGCCCAGCCCAGAAGATCGCCATCGCCATGTTGAGGGCGAGTTTCATGGTGGTGCCGCTGCCGCTCGGCCCCATGTGGACGATGCGTCGGCTGAAGGTGGCGAAGGCTGGTCGCGCACGTTCGAGGTCGGCAGCATCGCCGCCGACGAGCGTGAGCAGTTGGCCCTGGCGCGCTGGTTCGACGGTGCCCGAGACGGGCGCATCGAGCAGGTGTGCGCCTTTTGCACGCACTCGCGGCTCCAACGCTTGAATTGTGGCCGTGCGGATGGTGCTCATCTCGGCGAACAGTTTGCTCTCGCAATCGCCGCTCAGCAGACCGTTCTCACCGCAATACACCTGTTCGACGGCTTGATCATCGGTGAGAATGGTGAGCACGATGGCGGCGCGACTCGCAACTTCTGCTGGCGAAGCGGCCCAGGTTGCGCCGTTCGCCAGCAGTTCGTCGGCTTTGGCACGGGTGCGGTTATAGACACACAGCGGGAAACCCGCATTCAGAAGCCGCATACCGATCGCCTGGCCCATACGGCCAAGGCCAATCAAACCAATCTGTTCCATGAGAAACACTCCTCGATTTCAGCAACGAGAACTTGGTGGTCGAGCGCTGTGGCTACCACGTATTGCTTATTCTTTCGGCAGGTCTACCATCTCGTGAATGTTGCCGCGTGGTGTGTGCACGCGGATGCGCTGCCTGGACGGGCGCACGATCATGGCCATGCCATACCGTGGCGCAAGGGTGATGCGCAGGCGACGGGCGACACGAGCACCCGCCCGCAGTTCTAGCCGATAGCGTTGCAGCAACATCGCCAGCACAATCTTGATCTCGAACAGGGCGAAGGTGGTGCCGATGCACATGCGCGGCCCGGCCCCGAAGGGCAGGTACTCGTATGGGCCTGGGTTGATCGTCTCCCAGCGGCTCGGCAGAAAACGGTTCGGCTCGGCGTAGAGCTCGGGCATGTGGTGAGTGATGTACTGGCTGTAGAAGATCGTTGTGCCGCTGGGGATGGTATGGCCCGCAAGCTCGATCGGCGTGATGCTGTAGCGCAGGCTGATGCTGGCGGGCGGCAGCAAGCGCAAACTCTCCTTGATCACACGGTCGAGTAGCGGCAACTGGTTGAGTTGCTCGATAGTTGGGGCCGCCCCGCGCAGCACGCCGTGGAGCTCATCGCACAACTCTTCGAGCACAGTGGGGTGCTGCGAGAGCAGAAAGAGCGTCCAGGTGAGCGCGTTCGAACTCGTCTCGTGCCCAGCGATAAAGAGGATCGCCGCCTGTCCCACGAGATCGGCCTCGCTCAGCATACTACCATCTTCATCTCGCGTCTGGATCAGCATCGCCAGAACATCATCGCCTAGCTCGGAGGCGGCACGTTTGCTCGCTATCATCGCTTGCAGGTCGGCCTCAAGCCGATCGGAGAGGTGCAACAGGCGCCGCATCGGTGAGCCAGGGAAGTTATAGGGCAGCAGGACCATCTGGGGCGAATCGAGCAAGTAGAGCCAGGTCTTGATGCGTTGGCCGAGACGGTCGGCGCGATCGTTGATATTGAGGCCAAAAAGCGCCTGGCTGACGATTCGGAGGGTCAATTGTTGCATCTCGTAGGCGATATCGAGATGCTGACCGGGACGCCATGCATCGAGCGTCTGCTGCGTGATAGCGGTCATCGTCGCGTGGTAGCCTTCGATACGTTTTTTGTGGAAGGCTGGCATCATCAGTTTGCGGTGCTGGCGGTGCACCGAACCATTCATCGCCAATAGCCCGGAGGTGAGCCGCGCGAGCGAGGTGTTGGGCGCCGATTGCAGGAACGGGCGAGAGTAGAACTGCTCGGGGTTGCTGAGCAGCATGCGGTTATAGGTTGGCCCAAACGCGAAGACCGCAGCACTTGGGTAGCCTTGAATCAGAGCCGCAATAGTGCCGTGGCGTCGGTACACATTGCACGTGTATCCGAGCGGGTCGATCGCAAAGCGGAGCAGATTGCCGCGCCAGCCGATCAATGGCATCGCTTGTGGCCCTGGTAGGTTAAGGGTAAAGGAAGTAGCGGACATGCGTGCTGTCCTTTACATAATGGAGTTGTTAGGTTGGTGGTGTATGGGTGGCCATCGGATGGACACCGCGAGCATTGTACCACGATCGCATCATCGCTCTGGCAACCTTATTAACTAATGTTGCTACTAGCTAAATGGTAAATGCGGCAAGTGAGCGTTTCTG